>Ga0098059_1001129_pt1 | contig 13757 bp, 29 predicted proteins | sample 20_taG_FD_92580 | JGI IMG/M metagenome (GOLD analysis project Ga0098059, IMG submission 92580) | Marine viral communities from the Subarctic Pacific Ocean - 20_ETSP_OMZ_AT15318 metaG | ecosystem: Environmental > Aquatic > Marine > Oceanic | place: Subarctic Pacific Ocean | collected 2015-01-19
AATGCGCCCTCACGAAGTTCCTTATCTACTGGGAGATCCAAGCAAAGCGAAAGAAAGGCTTGGATGGGAAACAGAAGTAGACTTTAAAGAGTTATGTAATATGATGTATAATGCTGATCTGGAATATGTTTCAGCAACAGAATTAAAGGAAGAAAGAGATGAGTAAAGATCACATCCTATTCGGAGATGACATCCGACAAAAGTTACTTAATGGAGCCAACAAGCTCGCCGATGCTGTAGCATCTACGCTTGGACCAAGGGGACAAAATGTAATCCTCTACAAGCGTGGTGCTGATCCAGTCATCACCAAAGACGGCGTAAGTGTTGCTCGGGTTGTGGAGTTAGATGATGATTATGAGCAGGCTGCTGTCGAAGTTCTCCGTCAGGCTGCTCTGGAAACAGAGAAGACAAGCGGCGACGGAACCACTACCAGCACGGTATTGGCTCGGGCTATTTTGACTTCGGCTAACAAACATATCACGGCTGGTGCTTCATCTACCGATATAAAAAGAGGGATTGATCTAGCGGTCGATGCCATCTGTGAGCGGGTAGTGGAAATGTCTCAGCCTGTGTCAAGCGAGGAAGAGATTTGCCACGTTGCTACCGTTTCGGCTAACGGGGATGAAGCCATTGGAACCTTGATTGCTTCTGCCGTCGCCGCCGCCGGCAAGGACGGTGCTATTACTATCGAAGAAAGCAGATCGCTTCAGACATCCATGGACGTGACAGAGGGATTTCAGTTTGAAGGCGGCTATGTTGCGCCTCAGTTTGTCACTGACGATCGACGTGCAGTAGTAGACTACCGAGACTGCTTACTCTTGATCACGGATGAGAGCTTGGACACGGTGGATGAGATGCTGCCCATCCTTGAGGTGGTGGCTCGTGATGGGCGACCCTTCGTTGTGGTGGCGGAAGAGATAGAGGGTCAGCTTTTGGCGGCGCTCATCATCAATCGTATGCGCAATGGTATGAAGATTTCAGCAATCAAGGCTCCTCGCTATGGTGAAGAACGCCGCAATCTGCTGGCGGATTTGGCACTAGTTACGGGAGCTACGCTGATTAGTAAAGACTCTGGTCTTAAGTTAAAGGATGTCAAATTAGAGCATCTTGGTACCGCCAAGAGAGTCGAGAGCGCCAAACGTCACACTACTATTGCAGATGGCGACACTGATTACGAAGAATTAGATAAGAGGATGGCTTTACTTAAGGCAGACCTAGAGGACTGCGACAGTATACAGGAAGCAGAAAGAGTTCAGGATCGGATCACACGTCTATCCTCGGGCGTTGCGGTCATTCGTGTCGGGGGAGCAACCGAGATCGAGGTAACTGAAAAGAAACATCGCATTGAGGATGCACTTGAGGCAGTACGCTCCGCTCAAGAAGAGGGCATCGTAGCCGGCGGCGGCACAGCATTGCTCAAAGCAGCCAGCGATGTGGAGATCGAGCCAGCCAACCAGGATCAGGTGCGTGGCGCTCAGGCGTTGGTCGAGGCTTGCCTCTCTCCGATTACCCAGATCCTTAAGAACGCTGACCTCTCCTCCGATATTGTGGTCAATTCTCTTTCGTATGACGACCACGATAAAAATGTAGGATTTAATGTCCGGACGGAAAAGTTTGAGAACTTGGTCGAAACAGGAGTCATTGACCCTGCTAAGACTGTGAAGTGCGCTCTTCAAAACGCAGCTTCGGCTGCTGGAACGCTACTCACAACAAATTGTGCTGTTCTTCGGAAGGGTGGTGAATAAAAACACAAGTCTAGCGACTAATTAGAACAGTCGGTTACATCCTAAAAAGACCAGAGTATCCAATGCCTGGTCTTTTTTTGTTTTGGAGAACTCCCAATGAGCGATGAGATTTTAAAACTTGTTCTAGATAAGGTTGAAAAGATGGAGACCAAAATCTCCAACGCTAAATCAATGAATGGCGGCTTTGACAAGCTACTTATTGAAGTGGAACACATCAAAGAAGCACAGGGTGATATCCTGGAGGGAGTCCGAGGCGTGAAGAAAAATCTTTATGAACCTGACTCGGGACTATTCAGCCGAGTCAAAGAACTTGAAACTGAATCTGACCGCCGCAACGAATTTATCAAGGAATCTAAACCAGCCCTGGAGTTCTCCAAGGAACTAGCACTCTGGAAGAAGAAAGCCGACAAAGACCTAGAAGAGTTCGAAAAAATGCAGATTGAGTTTGCCAAGCTTCAAGATTGGAAGCAGGGTGCTCAGCGAGTCATATGGCTAATCGCTACTGCTGCTGGTGGTATGTGGGTCAAACACTTCATGGACTTGATGATGAAATGAGTATCTTTATTATCACTGCAATTGTTTTTTCTATGCCCACGATTTACTATCGGCTCAAGCTTAAAGAGTCGGAAAAAAAACTAAACCAGCACATTGAGTCTCGCTGGATGTGGGACGATTGGGGAGAGTAGCACTAGATGAATCTCGGCATTGACTTCCACGACACGTTATCATATGCGCCAGACTTCTTTAAGCAACTAATGCAGAACTGGAGTGGTAAGGTTTACATTGTGACGGGCACTCCCCCCTCCAAGCAGTGGGAGGTAGAGAGAGACTTAGCCGACCTGGGCTTCGGAGCCGACACCTACGAAGAGATCCTGTGTGGGTTTGAATATGATAAGGAAAAGATGGGACTCAACCATTTTGAAAAGATGGCGGAACACAAACTAAAAATACTAAAAGAATATAATATAGAAGTGTTCTATGATGACAATCCCTATTATGTTAATCTCGTCAAAGATCACGGCATTGCTGTATTCCAAACTATTATTGCGGATGAATACCTAGACGACTTCGCCAACAAAGATCCTTTCTTTACTTGCAATCTTCAGAAGAAGCAGTTTGATTTCATTTCGGATCTTACAGATGAAAAAATGTGTAAGAAATGCACAGATAAAGACTAGCCTATATGTACGAATACAAAGCCACTGTCACTAAAGTATATGATGGCGACACCATCACTGTGGATTTTGACCTAGGCTTTGGGATTTTAATACGCAAGCAGAAAATAAGATTGCTCGGCATCAACACCCCAGAGGTACGAGGTCCAGAAAAGCCCCAGGGGATTATATCCCGTAATGCCTTGCGTCAAAGAATACTTGGCAAGGTCGTAACCATCAAGACTTCCAAAGACAAGAAGGGCAAGTACGGCAGATGGCTCGGCGAAGTTTTTATGGAAGAAGAAAATATAAACCAGTGGTTAATTACTGAAGGCTACGCAAAAGAATATAAATAAAAAACTTGACCTACCTTCGATGTGTGATACTATACATATGTAAGGGAGATAGCGTATGAGTCACTGGCATCAAATGTATCCTAAACGGGAACGCCCCGAGCGTGTAGAGGTTCCTAACGGCGAGGCACGCTTCGAAGCCTTGATGGCTAAAGACCTCAAACCCGGCGACCGTAACTTTGCTGAGTCTATGCAAAACCAACTCAAGGACCAGGGTAAGCTCTCTCCTAAGCAGGTTGAGTGTCTCGACCGTATGGAGCAGCGGTACTCCCCGGCTTCACAGCTTAAGCGTGAGCAATGGGAAATGTCCTACAAGGCTGAGCACCGCCCGACTGCTCTTATCGTAGCCAATTACTATATCACGACCAATTACTTCCGAGACTTAGCTCTCAAAATTGGTTCGGATGAAAACTTCATCCCCACCGAGCGTCAGTTCAACGCTCTTACCAAGAACAAGTACGCTAAGAAGGCGATCGCCGCTGCAACCGAGCCCCCTGCCTTTGCCGTGGGATCTCTGGCTAAAGTACGAGCCAACTACAACTTGGTGTCAAACAGCAAGTACCACGACCAAATGGGTCTAGTATTAGAGAACCACGCTTGTGGGCTCTACGCTTCCTCAACCCTCCTCATAAATGGCGAGAACGTCAAACTTCAGGACCGTTGCTTGAAATCCCCAACTCGGGGCAAAAAGAAATAACTTAATAAACATCAAGTGATGATGTATAATAATAAAAAGGAGGAACTCGTATATGCGAGCAACAATTAATTTTGATATCGATCTTGATAAGGTGGAGGATACCATGGCGGTACTCGTTTCCCAGGAGGCTGCTAATCTGCTTATCACTGCTAACATCTTGGACAATCTGGGTCACGGCTCCTTATTGCACGAAGTCACTGAGGCTGTGGATCTTTTGCAAGAGTCCGCTTCTCAGCTTCAGCAATACAAGGACATGCTGATTTCATTCGAGCAGGCTAAATACCAGACAATGCTTCCTCAGGAGGCACCCTTCAATCCGACTCATAACCTCGGTGCTGCACCAGCGCAAGCTGCACCAGCGCAAGCTGCACCAGCGCAAGCTGCACCAGACGACGAGCCCCAAATTCCCCTCGGGGATTTAGTGAAGCAACTCCGTGAGCGGCAGCAAGAAGCTCGTAATATGTCTAGTTTTGATAAATTTATTGGTCGGATCAGAGAAGAAGATCCGAAGCCAGAAGAAGAGAGTACTAATGCTGACCTCCCCCCGAAAGGGTGATTTAGTTTATTTGCCCTCTAACATAATGGTTATTGGCGAAGGGTTCGCTCAGAGTGCCAGTGTTCCTGACCGATGGCTAAACTTAGTAGTACCCACTGTCGGTGTGGTTGTTGAGCCCAACTATAATAATGAGAATATATATCACAAAATCCACCTTCAAGGAGAAGATTGGCTTGTGAGAACTGTAGACACAATGGAGGTTGTATCCCGTGCTTAGAGTAGATGAAGTATATCTTAGGACTGTCAAGGAGTACGAAGAGAGTCCCGACGGGTCTAAGAAACTGACCACCCGTAAAGAGTACGGGACTAGGGATTGCTTGCTTAATCCCGAATACATTGTGGCTGTCTATGATCATGCATTTGTGTCCTCCACTGACCAGGCAATGTTAGCCGGGCTTCCGGCGGAGGCAAAGTTCTGCCGGGTGATCGTGGACGGGAACAGTTTCAGGTCTTCGGAAATTATTATTGCCCATTCATTTTCTAAATTCGAGAGCCGGCTCAACTTAAAATGAATAAATCTTGGTATGATCTAGCTGATCACTTCTGTGCTCGCCGGACTTCTCTTGGGCGTGTTACGAATCCTTATTTTGAGCAGTTTTCTATTAGGCGTTACAATTATGCCCGATCAGGAGATCAAAAAGCGGTTCGCCTGATTTTCTTGAAGGGCGTAGAAAAAGACCCCCGCAATCGCACTTTGGTGCGTAATGGCAGGTTCATCTGGTGCAGAAATCTGGCATATGAGGGGACCAACGACGAGGGTCTTCGGCAGGTGTCGTTCACTATCGGCAACGGCAAGAAGCGTTTTACTGTGACCGAGAACTTGGTGCTATGTTTGCCCAGTTCGATTTATATACACAATAACGCCTTCATGCGTAACTATGATAAGATTTTTTCTTCCTTTTCTTCTATCTTTCGGTATGAGAAATCCCTACGCCTGATGCTTAAGTCCTCGCCTCATTCTTGCTTGGAGGACCTGGTGGAACAGACAGCCAGCGACTCTCCCTATAAGGTAGGGTCGCTCGTTAACGCTCGGATTGGATACTTTATGCCTGACCGAGAAAAGCTCACCACGCAGATGCACGATGTCGCCAAAGAGTTTTGCCGAGCGCATTTTTGCACAGACAGGTTCGACGAACTGGTGCGGGTACTCACTCACTATCACCAGTTGTCAATCACTCCCGAGACGACTGCTTTGGTAACAGAGTTCTTTCTATGGTATGAATCGACGAGCGAAGGCGAGCATCCGTATGGCATTATCTTAGGGAGAGCACGGGAAAGCTCAGGGTATGCCGGCAGGGAATTATATCGAGTTAACTTTGGGGGAACTATTTATGAAAAGGTTCATCCTGTCCAGATGGAGGTAGTAAGTGAAATTTAGATTATATACCAAGACCAATTGTCCCTACTGTCATGCGGCTATCAAGCTCCTGTCAGAGGGTCAGCATGATTTCGAGTGCTATGGTCTTGATCGACAGCCAGAGCTTCTTACAGAGATTCAAGGCACCTATAACTGGAAGACGGTCCCGCTAGTAGTAGAAATAACCGAGGGACAAGAAAAGTTTATTGGTGGCTTCACTGATTTACAGGAATATCTTAAAAACAATGGCAAACAATTATTAAGAGGATAAAATAATATGTTATGGAAAACTGAGTTTTCATCGCTTCTGAAAGATTTTGAACTGAAACACCAGCCGGTTATCATTCGGGTGAATAAGTTCGATGAGAAAGCAGCACAAGACTTCAATAACAAAATGGCGGCAGCGCAAAGCACAGGGCAAAAGGTAGTCCCTGTGGTTATTGATTCTTATGGTGGTCAAGTCTATTCCCTGATGTCAATGATATCAGCAATCAAATCATCTGACCTTCCGGTGGCTACTATTGTAGAAGGGAAGGCAATGTCTTGTGGAGCAGTACTCCTCTCTTTTGGAGAACAGGGTATGCGTTTTGCCGACGAGGATGCGACCATTATGATTCATGACGTGAGTAGCGGCGGTCGGGGCAAAATCGAAGAACTGAAGGCAGATGTTGCTGAGGCTGACCGTCTTGATGAGAAAATCTTTACGATGATGGCTCGTAACTGCGGCAAGAAAGATGACTACTTTAAGAAGAAAGTGTTCAACAAGAAACACGCCGACTGGTTTATGGATGGAAAAGAAGCCAAGCGCCACGGGCTAGTGAACCACATCAGGGTTCCTAAAATGACAGTGAAAGTAGACGTGGATATTGATTTCGAATGATACAAGATCTTATCTCTTTAGTTCTGGTACTGGCATCGGTCAATTTGCCGTTGCATTTTACCGCCGAACAGAGAGAAATATCTACAGAAATCATTAAGCAAGCTAACATCTTGGGAGAAGACCCCTATCTGCTGATGGCGATAGCTTATACGGAGACTCGGATACAGCGTAATCAAACCTCACATACAGGAGATATCGGAATATTCCAGATCAATTATAGGTTCTGGGCTCCTCGGTGGGGCTACAAAAACCGCACTGAGTTTCGTAAAGATATGGATAATCCGGTCCATGGTACGCTTGCAGCAGTAATGGTATTGCGTGAGATGCGGTTGTACAAGACCTGTAGGGGACGCCATTTGGCAGCCTGCTATAACGGAGGTCCAGCCTGGGTAAGGTCTAAAAATATTGATAAGATAAAAGCTTATGCTCGCAAGGTTCACTTTTTTAAAAGTAAGTTCCTGCGCAACCATCCCCGGTGGAAAAAGGAGAACAAGTGATGAAGAAACACAAGTTTGGCATGCCGGTTGCGTCTCTCCTTCAGGGCATTGAAGTAACCCGAAAGGACTTAAACTTTCTGTGCAGCCTCGTCGAGCTACCCGATAGTGAATTTCCCATTCCCGATGCTGTAGAATATTCTTATGCAATAGTGGCACTTACTGAGCAATTAACTTATATGGTTGACCACATCTCCACTAATGAACTAACGGACGATGAGGATGTAATCAAGGTAAGCAAAAAAGAGTTATTAAAGCTTACTTCTTTATCTGAGAAGGTGGAAGAGGCATTAGGGAGGCTAAGGGCATGCGGAATATCGCTCAAACCAAATTGAAGTTTTTAAGTTTTTATTATTTTTGGCTCATATTTTTAGTTGCGTGTACGGGGTTTGACTTCTACATGGATACTGTAACGGGCTTTACCTTTGGGTATATGGGGGCTTTTATTTATATGTATGTTCGCTTGAGATCCGTACAAAAACACTTGGAGAACTATGATGACGAGTAAGAAAAGATTAGTAGAAGGGTTTGATGCAGAATACAGCCCCTTAGCGAAAACACTCAAAATGAATTTAGTTCTAGACGAAGAAGCCATCAGGCTCGTGCTTCAGACCAATTCCGAGGAGATTACCACTGTAGAGGGTATTCGGGATCAAGTGCTCGAACTTTTGGAGAGGTCAATTTATATCAATTTACCCAGGAAGGTGCAGCAAGGTCCGCACGGACCAGTTTGGAATGTTCCGGATGTGGGATAAAGGGATACAGTTTGCCTGGAATGGTACCGTGGGTATTATTTTCCTTGGAGTGATTGCGGTCACGATGGTGGCTAATGCGGTACTAGAAGACAGGTGAATATATTAGATGAGCACCCTTGGTTTAACTTAAATGGGGATCCCATTAAGGACATAAGGGAGTACATAAAAAGTTATTCATCGAGCAGATACTCCATGCACATCGGCACTGATACAAATCCTTCCTCCCAATATGTCACGGTCATTAGTACGATATGTTTTCGGGAGAAAGGGAAGGGAGCGATAGTGGCTTATCAAAAGTGCCGTACCAGTGTGTTTCCTACAGTTCGAGACCGCCTCTTTCACGAGACTTTTGTTTCTCTGGAGTTGGCTGCGGCGCTATGGGATCTGACCGGCTTGCGTCCCACCATTCATGCGGACGTTAATCCAAAAAAAGATACCTTAAGTAATCTAACCATCGATGCTATAATGGGGATGATAAAGGGGATGGGCTACCAAGTCTTGGTCAAGCCCGATGCTTGGGCGGCAGATATTGCCGATATGTATACGAGGTAGTGGTGAATTCTAAACATTCTGTACGTCGCAGCCGCTTCTTATTTGACTGCGCCTCAAGGAGGCTCACTCATCCACAGGTATCTGACGAATTAGGGAAGGCTCATCTGGACTCCATCTCTGGGGAAGAGTGGGCGCTCTGGGTGGACTATTACCATCCCCTAACCTGTGATAATCCTATGTATAAAAAGGAACTGATCTATAACGACAGGAACTTATCTTGGTTCGCTCGGAAGTTGTCCGAACGACATGTAACATCACGCCTATCCTGAAAGGATAAAACAATGCGTAACGCACAGAAATATATCGAGGACTTTAAAATCTTTTGCCGAAATAATCGTTTGCGGCTGCGGGAGGCTGGCGACGGTCTACCCATTGCTCGTGCAATCGGTAAGTTTGCGGAGGACCAGTTTTACTGTAATTTTAAGAGTGGGAGTATTGGGGTATATGTTACCCGAGAAACACAACGTCAATTCACCTACCTCAATCGCAAGCTTCAAAAGCTTGGGTGCCAACCCCATCAAATTGGCGATTTCGAGGGGACCTACGACATTGAATGGATGAATATTCCCCCGGTAGCTAAACTACTCAAGATAAAGAAGGGTGCTGCAAAGGTCAAAGACCCGACGTGGCTACAAGACAGATGAATAATCATGATAGAGACTCGGCGAACAAGCTATTGGACGCTTTCCTTTCCGAGGAGGACCCGGAAGTACTTCGCTCGGTAATAATGGAGCTTGTTCTCGCTACTGGGCTTTGGTATCGCAAAGCGCAAATATATAAATTGTTGCATCCCTTATTCTTTGTGGCGGGATTTGCGACGGGGTACTTCTTAGTAGGATAATATGAAAGTTGGCGACTTAGTAAAAGAGTGCTTACCTTTGATGGCGGGCGATGCACGGGAAAGGATCGGGATCATTACTAAAGTTCCCGATTGGCGTGGGTCTTGTTGGTATAAGGTTTTGTTTGACAAAGAAGAATTTGTGCATTATAATTCATTGAGAAAGATGGAGGCTTAGATGGCTACACGACCCGGAAGACTATTGGATAAAACATTCACCTCGTTCACGGAAGCGAGCGGACGCCTTGAAGACACGATCGGGTGGGTGGCAGCAGCGAGGGAGCACGCCCATGAGTTCGAGCCGGGCTGTAAAGCCGAGGTCACGCTCCATCTCGTGGAGAGAGTATTAGAAAAGGCAAGTAGCGAGCTAGACAAGGCTTCCGCCGAACTAGCGAAGGAGGTCTTCGGGGATGACTAAAGAAGATTACGAGAAGTTTTCGGAAGACATTCAGAATATCCTAGAAAAGTTTCAGTTCCCCGACGAAGTTCGCCGCAAAATTTTTTTACAGCTAGCTGAGTACGCAGGCATCCAAGCCGCAGCAAAACGAGCAAATGTTATCCTTTACGATAATAATTCTCCATCTTCTGAAAGTTGAGAATATTTACTATACTATGGGGTAAAGCCGGCAGAACCACTTCAACTTTGTGTAGCCTTCTACAAGGGGGCAGGGAACTGGCACAATCACGTGGTCCGAAGCACTACCCAAAGTGACTATTCACACGCTGAACTGATTATGCCTGACGGCACATCGATAAGTATTCAACCATTCTCCACGGCAGGTGTACGGAAAATAGTATTCAATGAAGTTGAAAAAGCTGAAGACTACGACATGATTTGTGTACCCGTAACCCAAGAGCAGGTCAACGCTATCGAATCTTTCTATGCTGCCACCGCAGGGGACGGCTATGATTGGCCTGGAATGATCCTGTCCAAGTTCACGCCATTCTTTATCAAGCGAGTAGGACGCTGGTATTGTTCGGAATGGATTGCTTACGCCTTGCGACTCGCAGGCGTAGTAGATAATCTCTATCACTATAGTGATCTAACACCTCAACGCCTACACGAAGTGCTCCGCAAATATGCCGACTAAAGTTAGGGAATCTCTGGTCCTAGAGGTAGGGGCTTTGGTCGAGACTCGGAGTCGTGTTTGCGCCCTGCCCCAAGCTCGCCACGCACCGGGCGTCCATCCCGTGCCCAATATTCTAAACGATCAAATTATCGTCGAATCCGGAGAGGTGGGAATTATTCTCCAACGACCTCAAACTAGTTATCCCGATCAATTTCTCGTGCAATTTGTGGGGAATAAGACCTATTGGATGTACGGAAACGAAATCGTGCCTTATGGCGGGCTTTTGGCAAAATTTTAATCGATTAAACCCTAAACGAATCATATGCCGTCCTATATACTTAACAGTGTAAACAACTGTGGAACAGGAGAACAACACAATGACCACGACCATTAATTACCAACAAATCTTTGAAGAGGAAGTGGATAACGTCACAAAAGATCTAATGAATCTTTCTACGCAATATACGGATCTTCCTCAAGAGACACAAAGGTTCGTCGAAGAACTGGTTGATTTAGGCTACCAACGTGCGATGGAGGACGCCTTAGATCCTGAAGTCTTGGCGGATACTGTAGAGCTTTCCGGCGAGATGGGTACTCAATTATATAATTTTGCAAATATGTTGCAGAGTTTCCTGGCTACCAAACACACTGAAAATGGGGCAGAAAACTAATTATAAAGAGGGGAGCCTCATACGAATAGGCACCTTTAATAAGTGGACCCTAGGTAAATCCCGCAAACATATTGGGGGTCGGATGTATGAGTCTAACTTCGGTTTGCAGGAGTGTCCAAAGCCAAACTCAGAGTATTATCACCCTGGATTTGGAAATAGTTACGTTTATTTTGAAGGAAAAGTAGGGTTAATCGTCAAAGTTATAAGAAATCGTCTTGGTCAGCCCATGGGTTATCGAGTACAGATCGGTGAAGACATAGTGTTATGTAAGTCTGTTATAGCCGAAAAGTATTTTGAGCCTGTGGGAGAGACTAAAGATGATACAAACAGGAGAACTGATAAGGTTTAAGACTTCCGAGCAAGATCTAGAATGGAAAGTCGGACTAGTTGTAAAGTTTGATAAGTTTCTAAGGGTTGTAGAAGTATTAGTAGATGGGGACTTATATTACGCTCCCCAACGTCTAGTGAAGCCATACTTGGAGGCATAACTTTGAGATTAACAGCAGTAGAGTTGATGGTGTTACTTGGTTGTATTATAATAGGGTTGCAGATACGTGGTTGTTAGAGCATTATTACTTTTATTGTTAGCCGCTGGATGTGCAACAGCGCCTCTAGGGATGAGACCCCCACTCTGCGAAGAGTCGTGCCGGGCTGCTCTGGATCTGCGGGATAAAACTATGAAGAAGTTTGAGCGTTTGTGTATCGCTCTGGCTTACGTGGGAGCCCGTCATTACGACGACAAAACCATTCAACAAGAAGTGAGGGAAGGAGTTATGGTTTGCGATTACGTTTATGGAAACAAGAACCGTGGCTGAATACATTACTTACGCCTATGGGATATCTCAGTTATTAACATTTTTCGTTTACATTCCACATCTTCTAACGGTGATGCGCTCCGAGAAAGCAGACGCTATCAACGTCCCAGCGCAATTGGCGTTCTTTGTCATCGGACTGATCTCCGCCCTATATATGATAGTGGTGAACGGAGACAAGCTGGCAACGATGGTGATCTGCGGACACATCACGGTGGGCTATCTTTCCACCGCCCTTATAGCAATTTACAAGCAACGAAAGGCTAAACAATGAGTACTAAATTATATGTCTGTACATCTTCTACGCCCAAGAATAATGGGCTAGTTGAAGAGTGTGCAACTCAACTTCTTTTGCCGTCACCTGGCTGCACCTATCACTGTCCCACTTGCGGGGCTCTTATGTCTCTTCCGGAAGAGCTAGAAAAGAAGCCATCCCGTGCGTAAAGATAGAAGACGAGCCAAAAAGAAGACTCATAAATTAACTGACCGCCATGTCGAGATGATCCGCTCGCAAAAGGGCAAACAGTCGGTGCGCAAGACTGCTAAGTGGTTTCAGGAGCAGACTCACTATATTTATAAAGTTTCCCCTTCGATGGTCCACCATATTTTTAGTGGAAAGCGTCATGCCCCCAAGGAGGATGAAGTGTCTATCTATGATTTGATAGCCGAAGAAAACGGAGAAGAGATGCTTGAGAATTTAGACCCAAAGAAGGTGAAGTATGATTAGAGCTTATTTATTTATCGTAGCCGCCCTTTTAGTGGGAGAGTTAGCCGCCCCGGTTGCAATTGCCAAGCAGGGTATGAGTTCGTACCAGGCGAGACGCCGAGCACACCAAATCACACAACGTTTGCGTCAGGAGGATCCCCTCGTTCTTAAGTGGGTGATGCAGCAGATGGGGTGGGTCCCCAAGATGAAGTACACCCGAGAACGCCGCAAGAAACAGCAGTCCCAACAAGCTTTTGATGATTGGTACATCGATTTAATGCGGGATATGGGCGGATTATAAAAATAAAACGTATTTAAAACTTGACGTACTCCCAATCCATAGTAATATAAGGTATAAGGGAGATAGTGTTATGGGTTATACGGGTCGTACTAATCAATGCCAGGCTTGCGGACAATACGGACACAATCGTCGGAGTTGCCCCAGAATCAAGGAAGCTCACGCTGCCATCCAAGCACGTCTTGAGAAGTACGGTGTTGAAGCCGATCCTTCCAGACCTGTCTACACTTGGGTAAACGATCTGAACGAAATGGCTGCAAATAGTCACGGCGTCAAAGACAGCGATGAGTTATATGATGTAGCTCCTGATGACTACACCGGCAGCACGCAGGCTTGGCGGTGGCAAGAGGTTGAAGAGCGTGAAGCTCAAAAGCGTTGGAACAAAGAGAACGGTATCACGAGTAACCGCCGCTGCGGCTTCTGTGGTCAGCGTGGTCACAACCGTCGTAAGTGCGAAAAGCTTGAGAAACACAAGCGTGACTGCCGAGCAATGAAAGCTCTCGCTCACCGAGTTGCTCGCCTGACCTTTGAGAGGTCCGGGATTGTTCCCGGCGCTCTGGTCCAGTACCGCCACTGGGACTACAACACCCGTGAGTATGTCAACCACGTCGGCTTCATTCAGGGTATCAACTGGAGCGAAATCGGCAAGCAAGATGAACAGGTTGATCACGGTCTTGAGCGTGGGCTTGAGTCTTGGATCTTCCGTGGCAACATTCTCAAGATGCGCAAGCCGGACGGTGAAGTCAGCAATGTACAGATGCCCCGCAACTTTGAGCAACAGACCGAGTACTATCACGGGATGACCAACGAGAACTACTC
>Ga0098059_1001130_pt1 | contig 13733 bp, 8 predicted proteins | sample 20_taG_FD_92580 | JGI IMG/M metagenome (GOLD analysis project Ga0098059, IMG submission 92580) | Marine viral communities from the Subarctic Pacific Ocean - 20_ETSP_OMZ_AT15318 metaG | ecosystem: Environmental > Aquatic > Marine > Oceanic | place: Subarctic Pacific Ocean | collected 2015-01-19
TTATTTCCAAATTAAATAAGAGGAAAAATCATGGCAAATGATTTATTAAAAGAAGCAATTGCAGACGCGAAAGCCGTAAGAGAAACTGCACTTGCTAATGCTAAAATTGCATTAGAAGAAGCTTTTACTCCTAGATTACAATCAATGTTATCTGCTAAATTAGCTGAAGAAGAAGGTTTAGAAGAACCAGAATTAGAAGCTGAGCCAGTAGCAGAAGAACCACCAATGGAAGAACCACCAATGGAAGATCCTGTTGAAGCACTTCAATATGAAGATGAAGCTCCAATGGAAGAGCCAGCAATGGAAGAGCCAGCAATGGAAGGTGATTATGGCGCTGATGAAGATTTAGAATTAGAAGCAATTATCAAAGAATTAGAATCTGAAATGAATGAAGCTGAAGGAGAGGAAGAAAATCTTGAGCTAGCTCAGGAGTCTTCATCATCAACTGGTTTAGGAAATGGCGATGGTCAAAGTCCTAAAAAGGCATCATCATCTGATCAAGACGATCCTGGTAAAGGAAAGTTGAAAGAAGGTGAAGGGGACGATGAAGAAGCTCCTGCTCCTAAAAAAGATGAAGTAGATGAAGATATTTCTATTGATGAAATTATTAATGCTTTAAGAGAAGAAGATGAAGCTGACGCTGAAGATAAGCCTGTAAAAGAAGCTCAATACACTGCTGGTGTAGATGATGGTGCTGCTGAAAAGGATCTTAAAGAAGCGTATAACGTTATTCGATTCTTGAAAAGCAAAATTAATGAAGTTAATCTTCTTAATGCAAAATTATTATTCTCAAACAAATTGTTTAAAAATCATTCAATGAACGAATCTCAGAAAATGAAAGTAATTGAAAACTTTGATAGAGCTTCATCAATACGTGAAGTGAAATTAGTTTATGCTACGTTATCTGAATCATTTGTATTGACTGGTAAAACAAAAAGAACAATTAAAGAAAGTTATGCTTCCAAGCCTAGCCGTTCAACAGCACCTAACAGGAAAGTAATTTCTGAAGGTACTGACTTAACAGCTAGATGGAAAAAATTAGCTAATCTGTAAAAAAGGAAAGAAAATGAATATAAATTCATTATTACCTCAAAATGGAAATGCCAACCAAAATGCCGCGGCCATCGCACTTGAACGCAAGTGGGAAAAAACCGGTCTATTGGAAGGATTATCAAATGAGGTTGAAAGAAAAGGCATGGCCGTTCTTTTAGAGAACCAAGCCAAGCAATTAGTATCAGAAGCAAATTCTACAAATACTGCAGCTAGCGGTGAAGAATGGTCAGGGGTAGCTCTTCCATTAGTTCGTCGTATTTTTGCTGAAATTGCAGCTAAAGATTTTGTATCTGTACAACCAATGAACTTACCATCAGGTCTTGTATTTTATCTAGACTTTAAATATGGTACAGGTCAGGGACAAGCACCAACTGGAACAGCTGGTGGTAATGATTTCTTGACTAATGCTGGTCGAACTTCACAAAATGATTCTGTATTCGGTGTTACTGATGCAGGTCGTGGAACTGCAACTGCAACTGAAGGTCTTTATGGACCTGGTCGTTTTGGTTATACCATTAACGATGTTACATCATCTGCATTGAATTCATCCAAAGATGGTGAAGCAGATGCATCTTTCTGTACTGGATCATGGAATTCATCAAATGAATTTGCTAATGATACAGCTGCTTATACTCCAATGACTCAGGCTGGATTCAATATATTTACTAACTTTAATTCGGAATTTTCTGCATCCGGTGTTGGATCTACATTCCAAGTACTTTCAGTTGGTAAAGATTTAATTCCAAACTTTGATACTAATGGTGTTAGAGCATTTAATGTTAATGCTACTGGTATTACAGAAATGTATCCGGAATTTACTAGAACAAGTGCAACTAACGATCGAGTTTATTTCTTAGTTAAAACAGCTGCAGCACCAGCGGTTTCTGATGTAAGAGTTGTTTACCATAAACAACCAACTGATGTATCTAGAGGTGACTTTGAAGATTCAAATGTACTTTCTACAAATACAAATGATGATGGGTCAAAACTAGATATTCCAGAAATCAATCTTGAAATGAGATCTGAAGCCATTGTAGCCAAAACTCGTAAGTTGAAAGCTGTTTGGTCTCCAGAATTTGCTCAAGACTTGAATGCTTACCATTCAATTGATGCTGAAGCAGAATTAACTAGCATGTTATCTGAATACGTTTCGCAAGAAATTGATTTAGAAATTTTAGGCATGTTACAAGAAAATGCTCAAACTGTTGAAAGATGGTCTGCTAAAATTGGTTGGGAGTATGATGCTGGTACAACTGCATTCCAACAAGGTAATGCAAATGCGCAAGCATATAACCAAGGAACATGGTTCCAAACTTTAGGTACTAAAGTACAAAAAGTTTCGAATAAAATTCACCAATTAACTTTAAGAGGTGGAGCTAACTTCCTTGTTTGTTCTCCAACTATTGCAACTATTCTAGAATCTATTCCAGGATATGCTGCTGATACAGATGGAGATAAAGCTCAGTTTGCAATGGGTGTACAAAAAGTTGGTGCTATTAATAATAGATACCAAGTTTATAAAAACCCTTATATGACTGAAAATACCATATTAATGGGATACCGTGGTACTCAGTTCCTTGAAACAGGTGCTGTTTATTCTCCATATATTCCATTAATCATGACTCCATTAGTATATGATCCTAATAACTTTACGCCACGTAAAGGTGTTATGACTCGTTATGCTAAGAAAATGGTTCGTCCTGAATTCTATGGTAAAATAATGGTACATGGTTTAGATACTATATAGTATTTAAAATTATTTTAATATTAAAGCCCTCCTAATGGAGGGTTTTTTTTTGGTTATATGCTAGCTGTTAGATATTTATATTAAATAGTTAACAAAAGGAGTCACGAGATGGCAAAAGCAAATACAGAAAAAACTCCACCAAAAGGTGCAGTTCGGTTTTCATTATCATTATCTGCAGAACAAAAAGCAGCAAAAACTCAAATTTTAGAACATCCATTCAACTTTATAGTTGGTAAAGCAGGATCTGGTAAAACATTATTAGCAGTGCAAGTAGCTTTAGATCAATTCTTTAAACGGCAGTATAATAAAATAGTAATCACTCGACCAACAATTGCCACTGAAGATAATGGATTCTTACCTGGTTCTGAAAAAGAAAAAATGGAGCCATGGCTAGTTCCTATTAGGTCAAATATGCGAAAAGTGTATAATAAGCCAGATAAGTTAGAATCTATGGAAAAGTCTGAATCTATTGAACTATGTTCATTAGCACATTTTAGAGGCCGTACATTCGATAACGCTGTAGTAATTGTAGACGAATTCCAGAATTTAACTAGATCTCAATTAGCAATGGCAATTGGGAGATTAGGAAAAGATTCAAAAATGATATTTTGCGGAGATTCGTACCAAATAGATCTTAAAGATAAAAATTATTCTGCATACCATGACATGTCAAAATTAGTAAATTCGAAATATGTATTTAAATGTGTACTAGAAGATTCACATAGACATGGCGCGATAGACGATTTGCTAGAATTATTGAATGGTTATCATTAATGAGTATATTTATATAAAATGGCTTTTAACAGAGATATATATCCCAAAGATTATGGCGCTCCAATGCGTTGGAAGAATGCAAGATTTGTATTTGGTGATAATCCATGGACCTGGGATGATGTACATGATGCAACAGAGATGTTGGAACATTTTTCCGATGGCGATGATATCGAATGGTTTGATAAAGTTGAATTAGAAAAAAAGCGTAGATATATACGATTAGTTTGTAAAGTTAAAGGAATTGAAACATATTCTGGGCAAAAAACTATTCGCGATGATATTAAAATAACTGCTTCTGATGTAAAATTAGTAGCAAAAGAAGTATTAGGAATTGACTTAACAGTGGAGAATATACATGTATAAATTATATACCGATAAAGCAGAATTATTTGAATGTGATATTAAAATAGATGGCGCTAGTTTAAATAAATCAACAGCTAGATTAGTAGTTGAAACATCAGATTATAGTTTAATGTTTAATGGAAAAATTTCTAAAGACGGAAAATGTCAAATTCCTATACGTAAACTTAAAGGACTTATCGATGAAAGTACTACTGGAAATATTCGATTAGAAGTTATTGCAGAAGATACATATTTTACACCATGGAAATCAGATTTTGATGTAAAAGCCAGTAAACAAGTAACTGTTGAAGTTCGTTCACAAAAATCGCCTAATATTATAAAAGAAAATAATGTACAAGTGTCAAATGTTAAACAAATGATCACTGAACGTGAAGTTAGTCATGTAAAAAATATTTTAAAATTACTTGTGCGTGAAAATATAAATGTTAAAAATTTACATCTTAAGAAAGATAGATTAAATAAAATAGTTGCAACATATACAAAATATAAACCGTTAACAGAAACTAAACGTCGAGAAGTTATTAAAGGAGTTCTCAAAGGTTTATATAAAAAATAAAGGTTACGTAGATGGCTCTAGATAATTTATCCGGCCAAAGAATACAGGAATCATTCCAAAAACTTGTACAAGTTGAAAGCGGTGTTTTTGCTGATGGGACTGGTTCTGCTATAGCAATTGTTACAGGTGATCAAACTGCATCATTTGCACATAAGACTGCAATATCCGGAGCGTTCTATGCACCTAGTGCTTCTATTTCAACACGTTTAGCAACGTTAGAAGCCACAGAAGAACATTTACATAACGGAGCTCTATCCAGTTCAGCCCAAATTGCTACTGAAATATCTGGAGCATTTGTAGCACCATCAGCATCATTTTCAACTCGTGTAACCAATTTAAAAACAGATAGTGGATCATTTTCAACTCGTGTAACCAATTTAAAAACTAATAGTGGTTCATTTTCAACTCGCGTAACAGATTTAAAAACAGATAGTGGATCATTCTCGACTCGCGTAACCAATTTAAAAACTGATAGTGGATCATTTTCAACGCGTGTAACTGGATTAAAAACAGATAGCGGATCTTTTGAAGATCGAGTAACTGCATTAAAAACTGATAGTGGATCTTTTTCAACTCGCGTAACCAATTTAAAAACTGATAGCAGTTCATTTAGCACACGCGTATCATCAAACGAAACTGATATATCATCATTAACTGCTGCAACCAGTTCATACTTATTAAATACTACTAATACATTAACCGGTGATTTAACCGTTACTGGAAAAATAACTGCAGAAGAATTTCATACAGAATTTGTGACATCATCTGTCATATTTGCTAGCGGTTCATCGCGTATAGGTAACTCATCCGATGATATACATCAATTTACAGGATCAATATTATTATCAGGTAGTAGTATACAATTGAATGGTAAAGATCTTTTACCGTTTACTGCAACATCAATATCTGAATCGTTAGGTGTAAATGCTAATTTAATAAGAAGTTTAACTAGTGCATCAATATCAGGTTCCTTTACTGAAGCAAGTCATTCATTGCAATCACGATTAACAACGGCAAGTCATTCATTGCAATCGCGATTAACAACAGCAGAATTAGAATTAAGCAACACATTGATATCTGGGTCCGCTCAAATTAAATCTGAGATATCTGGAGCATTTACTGCAGCTAGCCATTCATTACAATCCAGAATTACAACTAATGAAACTGATATATCATCATTAACTGCCAAAACTAGCTCATATTTACTAAATACTACAGATACATTAATTGGTGATTTAACTGTTACTGGTAGATTAACTGCAGAAGAATATATTATATCATCATCTGTAACTAATTTAGTAACACAACAACTTTCAGGATCAACTAAATTTGGTAATACATCAGATGATAGTCATCAATTTACTGGATCGATATTTTTATCGGGTAGTAGTATTCAATTGAACGGAAAAGAACTTTTACCTTTTACTTCAACATCAATATCAGGTTCATTTGTAGCACCATCATCTTCGTTTAGTACTCGTGTAACAAATTTAGAATCAACGTCATCTAATCGTATATTTAATCATGTAACTGCTTCTGGTGGAATAAGTGCAAGTGGTAATATATCAATGATGTCTGCATCCATTGGAGGCGGTATATTTACGTCAGCTTCGTTAGCGCTAGCAATTGCAGGCGGCGGCGGTACCGGAGTAGGATTTCCATATTCTGGATCTGATTCATTAACAAATTCTCCGGCTCAAGCAGTAATAACTGGGTCACTTTTATTAAGCGGATCAGGTCATATAACTGCTTCAGGTAATATATCTGCATCAAATATAAATGTAGGAAAGCCTACTTCAAATAACTGGGGAGAAAATTTACAAGGATCTTATTTCAATAATTTTAATGCAAATACTGATGTTTCCGAAATATTAAGATTTATTGCTGGTGCGCTGAGCCATTCATTAAATGTAGCAGATGCTGCGCCTAATACAAAAACATATGGATCTGTAACTACTAATCATACTCAAGGTTCTACTACATCAAAAAGTGCATTGCTTAATGGAGTGTTAGGATCTGCATGTGAAAATGCAAGACTATCACAACATTGGACCGCATCAGCATTTATAGACTTCAGCGAAACCGCATCTTACAGAGCTGTACAAAATTATTTAGAATTAAAAGGTTGGTTGCAAGCATCTGATAGAGGAACATTTGGAAATGATACTGGTACAAATCCATTTCACGGAAGCTATGCCAGTAGAATACCAAGTCCAATACTAACTAATGCTACTTTTGATACTAACAACTTTACTGTATCTGCAAATACATCTGGTACTACTAATGTCTCATCGGCAGGAACTACATTCGGATTAGGACAATTATCAAATGGAGCAGCTGTTGCATATAATGTAAAGGTAATTGCATCACATTCATTTAGTGATAATTACGCAGATACAACACCAGACAAAAATTCAACATTCCATACCGCATCATTTAAAGATTTTGAGCAGTCTAGTTTTGGAACTTCTGGAGATGGATTAACATTAACAAAGATTGTAACTTCACAGCCTGCAGTGATTCCATCTGCATACCAAGATGGTGATTTCAATAATGTGGCTGGTACTATATCTGGTAGATATTATACAGGCGGTTCTCAAAATGAAAACAGTATTTCTGCAAGTGGATATTATTTAACTCATGACATAAAGGTAGGATTAAAATACGGAGGTCAGTCAGACTTTACTTTTAAAAATGGTGGCAATTCAGATACTAAATTTTATTTGTATACTAGTGGATTGCCAAGTGATATTACTGATAATGCAAATCCAACCGTAGTTGTAACACAGGCATTGAATATCGCATCATTTTCTGCAACATCACGAAGTTTGAGCGGAGCTCCTTACATATTGACATGTGATTATACAATAGATTTTGATTCTCAAGTTAGCAAATCATTTGATCCTGGATATGGAAGAACTACTACAGTATTATACAATTATAGATCAACTGATGAATGGAATAATGTAGGATCTGTTAGTTTAACCAATACATCAGTTTATATAGACACCGGTGGAATAAATCATACTCCGGGTGATCATATATATGTAATTGACAAAACAAAAACAACAAAAAGAGCTAATAACACAATACCTCATATCTCAGATATAGCAGTTGCTAGTTCTTCATTCGAATTTGAATTAGATTCAAATATTGAAAATGTAAGTCAAAATCGATCATCAAATCAAAGTTTAAATTATGATTTAGTTTTCAAAGCAAAAGGTACAAATTGGAAAGGAACTAATGTATATTCTACCACATCAACTACAGAATTATATAACGCCGGCAGATTTGGCCAAAACGCCGATTCCGGAAGTATGGCAATTTATAGTCGTGCACAAGGATATGATTCAAATACATTACAAGATTCCTCAGAAACATTTACTGGTGAAGACAATCGAATTGTATTAGCAGATAATGTGCAAGCATTTAACGGAACATTATTTACAACGGGTACATATAAAACAAATGATAATAGTGATGTAGTAATAGGTCAATACGATTTACAAGTTAAGCCTGGATATTTAGTTAATCCTATAGGTAGTTATGGATATTGGTTTACAACAGATAGTTTAACGGCATCATCAACTGATTATAGATTTTATATAAGAAAATTTCAAGTAAGTAGCGCTAGAAGTCAAGTGGATATTCATTTGAGTAATAAATCTTTAGTTAACTGGACATCAACTGCAAATAATAGCATAGCATGTGCAATATTATTTGAAAGTTCTGGAAATGGTAGCGGTAACAATGTGGCGTTGAGTAGAGCTCGTATATATGATCCAACAAAAGATTTTTCTGCAATCGAAGAAAATATAAGTCAAGATAATCATAAGAATCCATTTACAACTGCAATAGATTTATATGGTTGCCCGGGCGCAATTGTAAAAACAAATAACATATATAATTTTAGTATAGATAACACAGTTGGTCAATATTTAGACACATCTGATAATCAATTTTATGTGATAGTCAGATATAAAGGCGATCCTGCGCCTATTCAAGAAATTAATGTGAGTACAAGCTAATGGGTATAGATTTAACAAAAAAGTCAAGTAGATTATTAGCGTCACGACGTTATACTTCTGGTGGTTTTGCAACTAGCATAGAAGCCTTTACTCAAGTGCTTGATTTAGGTACTGATGAAATATATTCACAAGCAAATGTAATACCATCATCAAATTTACCTTTTAGTGGAAGTTCGCAGGATCGATCTACCCAAGGTGTTATAAAATATTATTATAGGCAACGATTAACTAAAGCACAACTTAGTAATGAAGTTTGGTTTTTCCTAGATCCTTCTGGTAGTAATGCTGGAATAGGTACGCAAATAATTGATAGTAATCAAAAAACAAATTTTATATCACCAAAATATTCTATTCCAACTTTAGCACCGAATATAACAGAGGCAAGTACACCTGGATATGGAGTAACAGTATTAAAATCAACTAGTACGGATACATCATCATTATCTATTGACACTGACAAAGTTAATTCCAACTTTTTTGAATTTGATTATAAAACTGGAATACTGCAGTTTACTGATGATGATGTACCAACAGACAACGAATATGTATATGTAACCGCATATCAATACATTGGAAAAACTGTAACAGAAACAAGTTCGTCTATTTCAACTCGTGTAACCAATTTAAAAACTAATAGTGGTTCATTTTCAACTCGCGTAACAGATTTAAAAACAGACAGCGGTTCATTTTCAACTCGCGTAACAGATTTAGAATCAACATCATCTACTCGTATATTTGGTACGGTGAGTGCATCCATAGTAACCGCATCTAATGTTTTAATTGAAGAAGATTTAACATTAGATGGTGATTTAGGAATAGGCGGAACAATATTTGGATTATCCGGATTCGGCGTTACCATTGATGATGTTGCAGTAACATCAGGCTCTGTTAATTTTGGTTCTGGATCAAATCCTGCACTAACAAAACATAAATTTACCGGTTCCATATCAATAACAGGATCTGTTACATCAGATTCATTTATAGGTATATTTAATGGAGCGTTAAGTTCTTCTGCTCAGATTGCAACTGAAATAACCGGAGCATTTTATGCAGCTAGCCATTCTTTACAAAGTAGAGTGGCTACAAATGAAGTTAAAGTAGGATATACAGATGACGCCGTTACAACCGTAATTCATACAGCAAAGTTAATATCTGGTTCTGGTCAAATTGCAACCGAAATATCCGGAGCATTTGTAGCACCATCTGCATCATTTTCAACTCGTGTAACCAATTTAAAAACAGACAGCGGTTCATTTTCAACTCGTGTAACAAATTTAGAATCGACATCATCCGATCGTAAGTTCAATCACGTAACAGCTTCCGGAAATTTAAGTGCAAGTGGTAATATATCAATGATGTCTGCATCCATTGGAGGTGGAATATTTACATCAGCTTCGTTAGCGCTAGCAATTGCAGGCGGCGGCGGCGGAACTGGAGTAGGATTTCCATATTCTGGATCTGATGTAATAACTTCAAATGATAATTCTGCAGCTGTTATTACCGGTTCTTTATTTTTAAGTGGATCAGGTAATATAATAGCCTCTGGATTTATTAGTGCAAGTGGAGAATTATTTATTAGTTCATCTGAGACTGATGCTACAAATTATAAAATATTAGTAAAAGATCCTAATACTGGAAAGGTTTATCATACCGGAAGTATAGGTGGCGGCGGTTCTGCAAATTTATTAGCAGTTGGTAGTCATATATTACCAGATGCGACCGAAACTTATGATATAGGTTCACCGACATTAAAATGGGATGCGTTATATGCAACCGATACTTTCTTTGGTGGTATACATGAGATTAATTTAGAAACTATAGGTATATCTCAACTACAAACCGGTACTGTACTGGTCTCAAAAGCCGGTCAAATGGTACCATGTGATGCTCAAGCAGATGCATTGGTTATGGGAGTAGCAAGTTCTGGATCTGATTATCCGATAATAATGGGAGCAGAACCTGTTTTAGTAGATGGTCCTGTATATGAAGGTGATTATATAATAACTAGTAACCGAATAGGATATGGAAAGGCAATACATCCAGATCAGATCTATGAGCAAAAATTATTTGGAAAAATAATTGCACAATCTCTCGAAACAAATTTATCAGGTGGATCTGTTAAGGCTATGATAAGGAAAATGTAATGGCAGGTATTCATAAATTTTCTGGATCATTTTCACATTCTGGCTCAGTTGCAAATTTTAAATCTGGCGTAACTACAATCGGTACTGTTAATGGTACATTTTTTGGGAATGGTTCTCAACTTTCTAATTTAAATTTTGGAACATCTGGCGTTAAATTATTTTTTGGGTCTGAATCATTATCAAATCCACCAACATATGGTAATTGGATTACTGGCTCAAGTGGCCAACATGAAATTTTATTATCAACATCTGCTTCAAATGGCGCATTTAATCATTTTACATTTTTAAAATTAGGAACAATTGGATGGGAAGAAGTATCAGATTATACTGGAACTCAAAACGGTATAGCATCAGTTAGATCACTATCACAAGACCTAGGTACTGGGGTCCATGAATATTTATTATTAGCAATGAGTACTGCATCAAAAGAGACAGTTACTACAGGTGCAACAGTTATAATTAATCCGGATTTAATATAGATGGGCGGAACTCATAAATTTACAAGTAGTATATGGATACAGTCAGGAAGTGGTCCTGCCACATTTCAATCAGGTATCACAGCATCTACAGTAACAGCCACAATATTCGTTGGAGATGGTTCTGGACTAACTGGATTAGATACTGCGGTATTTTTTGCTGGATCTGGGTCTGGAATATCTGCATCAAATCCATCATCAATAGATCATGTTACAAAATTAGATGCATCTACTGCAACTGCCCCAGCTGGATATTTTCGAATAGAAACCACATCATCTGCTGAATTTAAACCTAATCATTTTGTATTTATTAAACTTACTGATAAATTTGAAACATTACAAGCTGGTCCGCAGAATTTTTATGTTGGAGAAGATAGAGTTGTAGACGGCGATGCCTCCGGATTAAATGCATTTGATAATGATTTAGCACCCGGGGTACATCGATATATTGTATATGCAACTAATACGGGTAGTGCCGGAGCAACTCATGCTGTTTATACATCTACATTTATAGAAGGATATGTAAATGTCCCACCCGTAATTGAAACCCCTGATCAATCATTAGGTGTTGTGCAAATTGGTCATGATAAAAACTCATTAACACATATTTTGCATTTTACTGAATCTCGCGAACCAAATTCATCTCAAAACGATTTTATTCGAATATTTTCAGCTAGTAGATTAGACGGAAATGTAACAGAACTAAATGCAACTGATGCCACATATACTCTTACTATGACACATGCTCAAGATAATATATCTGAAGTAAATGGATTAATTGCAACCGGTTCTAATGATACAGAATATCCATATGATGAAGTACCTGGAGCTGGTCCTAATGCATCGGCATTACCATTATCAGTATTAGCATTTACCGCCAGTATCAACAATTACAATACAATTGATGGATCTACTAATCATTCAGATACTGTACAGCCATCAGAACAATCATTTAAAATAACAATGTTTGATAATTGGTACGTGGCTCATTCATCATCAGTAGACTATAGCATGTCAATTATACCACCAAATACTGCTAGTATTAGAAATGTAAGAGCTCGTATAGAATCAGGATCATTTACCGGTGTTACGACTGATACATTTTCAACTCCTATATTATATGATGATCCTGGAACAACTCGTACAAGTAGAGATGGATTAAATGATCGTTATACCGCATCATTAGTACGTGTATCTGTCATGGCTGACATAACAGAACCAGATGATTACAGTGCATCCGGAACACATTTCACGGATATACTAATTGCCGAGGATGGCGATACAAATAAGCCATTACGTAATAAAACTTTTAGATTTAGTGGAAGTACAGCAACCGGCCTGTTTCGTTCAACGGCTTCTCATTATGATGGCGGAACTGATTTTGTATTTACTAACGCAACAGAAAGTTTAGGATTTTCACCTTTTTCATATACGGCTGGTACATCAACATTATACGTTAGCGAAACTGATGATATTAATTATCTACGACATGGCGATCATAATCATATTTCGGCTATGCAAAAAGCATCCAATACCACATTGACAGTAAGACCAGTTCCAAATATTGAAATATCAAATGTACGTGTAGAAGTGGAATCTGGTTCATTTTTAACCGGAGTAGGTGCATTTGAAAGATCTGCTAGTATATTATATGGATATACATCATCATTACGAGTTGCAGAAACATCAAGTTTAGAAGAATATGAAAAGTCCGCAGAATATATAAGCGAATCAGTTATACGATTGCGATTATCGGCAACAGTAACAGAACCATTTGGACCACATCATACTAAAATGACATCATCAATTACAACTACAGATGAAAGTAGTTATTCTTATAATCATACATTTGAATTTTATACATCATCAATTGATACAGCATCTGCAGTAATTGGCTATGATAATCAAAATCGATTAGTTGGTAATTATACATCTTCATGGATCAATTTCAATTTACTTGCTGGTAATTATGTATTTAGTGCTTCATTTAATTCGAGTACAAATGCTGGACGCACAATTATTCCTGGGACATATGCGGAAGTAACTGTAAGTAATACTCCGGCTACTCAAATAACAAATATTGTATATGAAACAGAAACCGCGGGATATTCTGAAACAGGAAGTAGAGATGCATTGCGTACTGTGTTATATGGAGTACCAAGACATACATTAGTGGATTCATCCTCATTTCGAACTCATGTATCAGCATCAATATATGCTTCTCATTCCGTGTCTCGGTTTCGTGTAAAAGCAACTATTACTGAACCATTTGGACCACATCATACTGCATCCATGTTTGAAAAGGTCTGGACAAATAGTAGTGATTCTCAAGACTTTAAGTCAGTAATACATTTTAGTACTGGATCAACAGATACAGCATCATCTGCAATTGGCTATGATAACCAAAACCGATTAGTAGGACATTATACATCTTCCTGGATTGGCCGGCAATTGTCATCAAGTGATAATGCATCAAAAACATGGACGTATACGTCAGGAAGTATAACACATACACCAAATGACTTGAGCGGATTTACAACTGCCTCTGGACTATCAACTCAATTAGTTGTACATGATACTGACCAAATTCAA
>Ga0098059_1001131_pt1 | contig 13725 bp, 30 predicted proteins | sample 20_taG_FD_92580 | JGI IMG/M metagenome (GOLD analysis project Ga0098059, IMG submission 92580) | Marine viral communities from the Subarctic Pacific Ocean - 20_ETSP_OMZ_AT15318 metaG | ecosystem: Environmental > Aquatic > Marine > Oceanic | place: Subarctic Pacific Ocean | collected 2015-01-19
TAAACCAAAACCAGACCCATATGGAAAACATGGAAGTAAAGGTGGTGGTGCACCTATATCATCAGGTGAAAGATCAGAGCGTACTCCTGAAAAAGCAAGAGGACTTAGAAGATCTAGATCTGGAAGAGAAGTAAAACAACCACTAACCATGCAAGGTGGAGAAAGTGAAAAGAAGGAATCAAAATTTGGTAAATTAAGATCTGCTGTAGGTGGATTAAGAGATAGAGTATCCAATAGAAAAAGAGAAATAGAATCAAAGCCTCCGTACGAACAATCAAAACCAAAGAAAGGTAGGGCAGCAAACACACCACCAACAAAGAAAGCACCTAAAGATATCACTGCTAAGAAATTAACTCATGATAAAGAACCACCTCAAAATCAAGCTGTTGCTAGTCAAGCAAAGAGGCAACAACAAGTAGATCAGGCTATAGCCCAATTTAAACAACAATCAGGATCTGATGATGACCCAACTATGTATAAGAAGAGACAGAGGATAAGAACATGATTAAAAAAGACGGATATGGTTATGGAGACTTGGATTCTCAGCACCATGTGATGGATAATTCAACTGTGAGTGATGATGAAACTTACGTAGGATCACCTACAGATAAACCTATAGATGAACATGAAACTTATATAGGAAAAGAAACTAAATCTAAGACAGATATGAATAAAATAACCTCCACTAAAATAGGTGATGAGATTAGATATATCTCTAATGGAGTTGAAGGTACTGGCGTAGTTGCTAAAATGAACAACTCATATATAACCATATTTAAAAGTGATGGTCAGTTCTATGATGTCCATATAAATGATACATTTTATGTTAAAGATATATTATTAAATAAGACTTGGGATGATATGACTCCTCCAGAGAGAGTAGAAATATTACAAAAAATACATGCTCCAAGTCCAAGATATTTGATAAAATCATGGTTAGAATTACCATCAGAATTAAGAGATGCTATTCAAAAAGCAGCAAAAGGTAAACAATTCAGTACAAAATCAGATGTAGAAGCAGGTGGATATGGTACAGTAGCAGGAAACCCATATGCTCCAATAGCAACAGGCACACCTGTAGAAGCACCAAAAGATTATGAAGGTCAATCAGATGATAGAACAGAACAGAACAATGTAGAGTTCCAACATGAGAAAAAGAAACCAGAAATGGATGCAGATACAGATGGTACTAAAACAAAAGGTGAAGAACCAAGAATGAGAGGAGAGTTTGTTTATACAGAATCAACAAAGTATAGAACAAAAGGAGTACCAGAAACACAAGCTAGTACATGGGGAATGAAACAAGTTATAGTAAAAGAAGAAGACTCAAAAAAAAACTAGTAACTTATGAAGATCAAGTAAGAGAACATAAAAGATGGCATAAAGAACCAAGAGATGGAAGAGCAAGTGATAACCATACACCATCAGGAGATGCAGAATTTTTAGATGTAGATGATGACACAGGTAGATGTAACATGTGTGGTCAAGAATTCACAGGTAGAAGTAAGAAACAAAAACAGTAACCTTTTTATACTATATATATAAATCTAAATTATTGAAACGTGACGAACCATATAAATGTATTGAGTGTGGCACAGACTTACCATACAGGTATAAGGGAAGACAAAGGATTTATTGCAATGATCTTTGTAGAAAGAATTATACTAGGCGATTAAAAACAGAAAAGAAATGATATTATTATACATAGATGGTGGTACAAAGAGGTGTGAAATTTGCCTCGTAGATAGGAACAAAAGTGACAAGGTAATTGTAAAGAAAAGAGATGGTGTTTTAACAAATAATGAATTAGAATATTTAGCGTTAATATATGCTTTAGAATATGTTAATAATAATTATAGTGATAAACCTGTGCTTATTCATAGTGACTCCATGCTTGTAGTCAATCAAATCAATGGTAAATGGAGAGTAACTACAGAGCATTTGATACCTCTATATGAGAAGGCTGTTAAAAAAATGAATAAGTTAACAAAAATAACTTGGGTTAGGAGGAATCGGAACTTGGCTGGGATTTATCTAGAGAAGGGTAGGTTGACTTAGGCTCTGAATGACAATCATCAATATGATTAAGTGCCCAATAAGCTAGAACTCTTTTGAATAAATCAGCATCACTCTCATATCTATCTCCAGTTTTAGTCTGTTTTATTAGCTTAGCATATCTTCTAAACTCTTCTTTGTCTTCCCAAGATATAGAAATGGTGGTGTTTTTATTGTCTTTTTTCTTACGTGCCATGAATTAGTAAACCGTTTTGAATATATAAATGTTTATCCTAATAGCATCCTGTTACTTTTATACCATGATCAAATAAACAATAGTCATCTATCCAATGTGGTTGTGGTTTTTTATAACCATCTACACCATATAAATAACCTAACATAAACTTATCTGTGACTTTGATTTCAAATACTTCATTACTAAATGGTTTTAAACTAGGTGTCATTGTAGAACGGTAGTGACCATTTGGGGATTGGCTTTCATAATGCCCAAGACCTAGACCATGCCCAAGTTCATGTAACACTATATTATATACAGTTTGCAATGGTAGTTGTTCTCTAGCTAGATTTATTTTAAACTTAGTTAAACCTGTCTCAGGATCTTTCTCTGCATCATCAAAGTTTAAAACTATACTGGTATTTTTTACAGCGTGTAAGTACACAACTATGTATGCAAATTTATGAGAACTCTTAGAAAAATCTATACCTGTTAATCCTAATGCTTTATTATCTGGGTTCTCATTCCAAGCCTCATATGTTAAGAAGATATTACAGTGTCTATAATCATCAGGTGTTTTATTCCAATGTTCATGATAAGGAACTGTTGAATGTATAAACATACTCCAATCACCTTCAGGTAAAAACTCTGTCATCTCTAATTGCCAATCTAATACTGCTCGCCATGATTCAAATTCTACATCCTTCCAATACTCCCAATCAATATGTGTAGGGTTAGGTTCAAATAAACAAACCTGTGGTCTAACATCATGTCTTATACCTAGAAATTCATATCTATCATCACCTTCGTCTGGGTATTGTGCCCACGCATATGCTCCAAAGGCTGACACTATGCCAAAAAAGCATACTATGGATACTATGCATACTATCCATACTACCTTTTCTGGTAAATCCATAAGTTTATATTGGTCATTCCCTTTATAAGTTTTTATGGGTTCAATGATTAAAGCCAAGTTTAGAGGAGATTGTAAGATCTGTGGTTCCACATGGAATGTAGGTGAAGATTTATACTATCAAAGAGAAGCCCCAAAGGCTATCTGTTCTAATAAGGAATGTTTTACTGAACAGGGTGGTACAGTAAGTACCTATCAGCAATCATCATTCCAAAATAATAATAAAGATATTATTATTACGAAGATTCCTGAAGTTACGGTTAGTGATAGTGTAAAAGCAGTTGCTGATGATTGGATGCAGTTCTTTGTAACAGCACACCATTTAACAAAAGCAATGTATCCTGAACAAGATGTAAACACACATGTTTTTGGTCAAATTAGATCAAGAATTTTAGATCAGTTATGTTACATAACAAGACTTCAAAAAGAATAGGTTTATATTACTGTTTGATATATTACTATCAATGAATGTTTCAGAAGTCCTAGACATAGAAGGATCTTTTACTGGCTCTCAAAAACTTGAAGTTGGTGATAAGATTGTTATACAGGGTTTCAATGTAAAGCACGTAGATGGTGTTGATAGTGATGTCGCAGAGATAAAAACTACCGATGGTTTACGTCACTCTTTTGGTAAGACTATTATTGGTCAAGCCAAAAGCGAATATTGGACAGACACTGTAGAAAAATGTGTTGATAAAGATGCTGCTGATGGATTAGACTGTTGGGTTGTTGAGAGAATTGCAGAAGGTACTAACCGTACCATGTTAGCTCTATCAATGTTCCCTCCAAAAACTAAACCAGAGTAACGTTTATATCTCACTTCCTTTTTTATTTAATATGAGTGAAGAACCAGATGTTGGGGATTATGAAGAATATGTTTTGAGTGGTATTGAGGATCAAGCATCAGAAGAAGTAGCTCAAAAATATCAAGAGATAGAAAATACTAACAAGCAAGAGTGTCCTAAGTGTGAATTTAAAAGTATGAGAAAGATGACAGAGTGCCATTTAATATGTGAAAATTGTGGTGCTCATATGGATTGTTCAGATAAAGGAAGTGTCTGGTAATGAATGTATGTAAGAATATATGTGAGAGATTAGAAATTAAACCAATAACCACTGGCTTTGTATTATTAGGGAGTGGGTGGAAGAAATGTAGAACTTGTGCTATATCAATAAAAACTGATTACTTAACGTGTCCTTGTTGTAAAAGAAAACTTTCTACTCATACTAGGTATAAAAGTAAGAAGAAGAACTTAAATATGAAGGCTATTCATATTAGAGTAGATTAAAATGATAATAGATTTCCAAACAAATAATATAGATGAGAGACTCTATGAGAGATCAATATTACATTACATATATGAACACTATAACCATAAAGATTATGCTAGGTATGTGCAACAAGATAAGTGGAAGATTACAATCGCATCTACGAAGGAATTTGATAGGTCTTTTTACACACCTGTACCAAACGATCAATTAGATTATGATATACCTCACGGTGTTACAGGTCAAGGTACTGTTGTATGTTACATAACTGATAGTAATAACCCATTAATTTATCTACAAAACATGTCTGTAATATGCCATGAGTTAGCACATATGGTACTTATGGTATACTATCCAGACAAACTAACTACACAAAAGTATGATGACTTCTATGGTAAAGCAGGTGATCAAAGAAAATTCTTTTCATCTGAAGTACATGATAGAGTTGCAGAGGGAAGGGTAAAACAGTTTACGTTACCCTCTAGGTTTAGAAGAAAAACAAAATTTACAGGTGTAGATATAACAGATATAACTAATGGGAGAAATGAAATAAGAATTGATTGATTGGGAAAAACAGCCTAATGGTAAATGGAAAATAAAAGGTAAGTCAAAATCAAAAGATGGCTATGCTTGGAACGATCCTGAATATAGAAAAAGAGCAAGAGCAAAAATGAGAAAGATAGAAAGGACTTGTGATGTTTGTGGATGGTATAATTTAGCAGAGCCATGTATACATCATTTACCTGATGATTATAGCTCTACAAAAAGAAAACAAGAGCACTGGAGAATGATAAAGAAAAAATTAACAGTAGAAGATCATGCAGAAAATACAACACAAACAATTATAAGTGAGGATAAGAAACGATAGCCATGAGATTAACAAAAGAACAAAAGGATTGGGTTGAAGCCTACCTAAAAAAGAATAAAGTTACAAAGCTAGGTAGACAGGGTTCATCTAAATCTATTGTTGTTTATTCAGATATACATGATGGATCTTTTACGTCTGTTTGTTCACCAGAGCCTACAATAGGTGAGAGTGGTGGTTCATATAAACCAAATAAACTACAAAAAATATTATACAATGCTTGGGTTGATAGTATAGATTCTTTATCTCAAAAACCTAAGTTGTTAGTTATTAATGGTGAACCTATGGATGGTGCTAATCCTAGACAGTTAGGACAGCAATCATGGACAACAGATATCAATGATCAAATGGAAGACTCAGCTAAACTAATAAAATTAATACCATATGATAACTTAATGTTTGTAAGAGGTTCAGGTTATCACGTTCAAGTAGGTGCTACTAATTATGAAGAAGTTTTAGCACAACGTATCGGTGCTACAGGTTACAAAGCATATGGTGGTAGTGGACTTACAGATTATTATGCATTTGTAGATATTAATGGAAAGATGTTTAACTTTACTCATCATGTAGGATTTAATAAATGGGCTGCATATAGAACAACTGCTATATCAAGAGAGTTAGCAGGAATGCATTTCGAAGCAGGTAAATTACACAAAGCAGATGTAATAGTAAGAAGTCATGTTCATTACTTCGTACATGTAGAGTTCCCACACACTCATGGTGTATCTACACCAGCATGGAAATTTCCTGATGCACACTTATTTAGAGGTGGTGTTGCAGGTACTACTCCTGATGTTGGTTCTGTTGAGTTCATTATTGAACCTAATGAGGATGTAATTGTAAAGAAACATATTGCAGAGTTAGAAATTAAACCATTGGTGAGACACTTTTGAAGAAGAAATATGTATTCACATTAACTGATAAAGATTCCTATGTATGGGAATCAAAAACAACTAAAGAATTAATACTTGAAAAATTACCTATAGGTAAGCCTACGATATGTTCGTTGGTAGCAGATTCATTAGATAAACACCCAAGAAGAGTAATGGATGTACTTAAAGAATTAACTAAAGAAGGTGTGCTTGAAATGAGAAGAGGTAAGATAGAGACAAAAGAAGGTAGGTCTATGGCACATATTTTTACTAGAATTAAATGAAATTACTTAAGAAACATCCTGAATTATATACTATTATAATACCTGTTATATCAGTTCCTATAATGTTAGCAGTAACTTTCTTAGCAATGAATATTGAAGTAACTATAAAATAAAAAGGGGGGGGTTAGTTGTTAGACATTCTGAACCAAGTTCTTACTCCTTGGAACTCCATGTCCCTTACAACAGGGAATAATTTTGAGATATGAACTTCAGTTTTATGTTGTTTTCCATCTTTTTTCCAAAATACATCTAGAAACATAGAGCATCTACCGTGATACCCTATTTAAATTAAACTGATTATAATTGATATCAATAATGGAGCTACTTGATAATAGTTATATATATTATATATATAACTTATATAACTTTTTTTTTGGGTAGGTTTATATTATCATTAGATGAATTATATTCATGACAAAGATTAGATGTATTAGTGTTCCTGATGACTGTGAAAGAATAATTGAGTTAATTAAAAAGGTTAAACCACACGATATGTCCTTAAGTAAAGTGTTAGTGGTAGCAGCACAAGAATATATTAATAATCATAAGAAAGACAACTCTAAAATTGAGGACTTCGTTAATAATGATGTGAGTGGTTTAGTTCCTTCATTTTTTGATGACATAGAAGTTTGGAAAAAAGTTATTGAAAAAGTTCCTCCAGCAGAGCTTAAAAAAATACAAATCAGGCACAGACAAATAGATAATGTACTTAGAAAGAGGATTGAGAAATTACTATGAATCAGATGACAGAATCAGCAATAGTGGGAGAACTTAAGCAGATATTCTATAGTAAAGATCATATAGACGTTATAGATGCATTAAGACCTAATGGTACTTTCACACTTGATGTATCCGATGAAAAACTAACAGATTTGTTTATAGAGGCAAATAGTCGATTTGAAGATTATGTGAGACAGGCAATCTTCGATATTCTTCAGGAAAAAAAACAAGATATTGATGTTTCGCATGCATACAGATATCTCAAATTTAGGTTCCATTTCAATGAATCAACATCAATGCATAGTCTAAACGCAAGAGAACATGAGAGCTGTATAGTGACTTTTGACTGTGATGTAATTGCAACAGAAAACACTATGACGTATATCAAAGAATGCACCATGACATGCCCAAAATGCATGAAAAGCGTAGATGTAAAATGTGATATAGATAAGAAATTACCTACTATTCACTGTAACAACATTTCGTGTAAAAAGGCGTTATTAGAGGTTGACAGAGAAACAGCAATTACCGATAATCTCAAACATGTGCTATTACAAGAATTTATGGAAAGTTCACGTAGTAACTCTCCTGTGATATTTGAGGGTCTTATTACTGGTGACTTAGTAGGTAGTATTTTCATAGGACAGAAAAAACAGATAACAGGCGTTTATAGGTCTGTTTTCAACACGAAGACAAATGAGAATAGTATTCTAATTGATGTTGTATCAGAAAAAGATCTAGATAACCCACATGAGGCAACGTTATCAGATGACGAGTTTAGTATTATTAAAAAATTAGTTACTGGTGGAAACTTTTTAGAAAAATTATGTTTAAGCTTTGCACCACAAATATACGGATATAATAATATTAAGAAATCAATTTTATTACAACTGGTAGGTGGTGTGGGTGGTTTAAAGCGTGGTGACGTTAATGTTTTACTTGTAGGTGATCCATCAATGGCAAAATCAGAATTATTAAAATTCTCAAAGAAAATAACACAAAAGTCAATATATACTTCAGGTAAAGGTTCTTCAGCAGCAGGTTTAACAATAGGCTTAGTAAAACTAGACAGTGGTAAGTATATAGCACAAGCAGGTGTTTTACCACTATGTTCTGGTGGATTTGCTTTTATCGATGAATTTGATAAGATGAATACCACAGATAGATCAGGTTTACATGAAGCGATGGAACAACAGACAGTATCAATAGCAAAAGCAGGTTATAGGATGACATTACCAGCTAAGACAGCAATACTTGCAGCAGCAAACCCAAAGTTTGGTAGTTATGATATAGATGAATCATTAGCAACTAACATAGATGTACCACCACCACTTTTATCAAGATTTGACTTAATATGGCTTATTAGAGATACTATAGACGAAAAAGAAGATAAGAGAAAAGCAGAATTTATTTTAAACACATTTGTTAATGGAATAGAAGCATCTAACGTTTTATTAGATGAGGATATACTATCAAAATACTTAAACCATGTTAGAAAACTTAAACCAATATTAACAGCATCTTCACAGGATAAAATACTAAGTATATACCAACAAATGAGAAAGATTGCATCACAAGAAGATTCTAGTATTACTATAGGAACAAGACAGTTAGAAGCAATAGTTAGATTATCAACAGCACATGCAAAACTACATTTGAGAGATGAAGTATCAGAAGAGGATGTCTTAGAAGTAGAATCTATTGTCAAAAGCATGTTTGAATCATTTGATTTTGATTTCACTACAGGTAAAAATATTCATGGTAATACTGTATCATCCAATACTAAAAATGAAACAAAAGAAAAGAAAGCACATAGAGTATGGAACGAGTCTAAAGATAAAAACGGTAATGTTAGAGAAATATTATTTATTCAACTACTATCAAAAGAAGATGGATTTGATGACGTATCAGCAAAGAAATTATTTGGATTATGGGAAAGCAGTTGTGTTATAAAATTAAATAAAGATAACACATGGAGTAAGACATAGGTGAAGTTATATGAAAGACGATGTAGATGATAATGTGGAAGAACAATTAGAAACACCAACTGAAGAACTAGATTATGGTGTTGATCAGTTAGAAGGTGTCGGTGCAGTTACTAAAAAGAAGTTAGAATCATTTGGTATCACATCAATTATAGATATATGTGTAAGAGGCTCAAAAGAAGTATCAGAAATAGCAGGAGTAGACAAACATAAAGCAGATAGTTGGGTGTTTGGCTGTCAAAAGATACTAGAAGATCAAGGACTTATCAGGAAATCAGATATGTCAACTAGAGAGTTAATGTCATACCAAGATAGTTTACCAACAACTAAAACAGAAGCTAAAGGTGTAGATGAATTACTTGGTGGTGGTGTTAAACCAGAAGCAACATATGAAGTATATGGTGAATTTGGTTCAGGTAAAACACAATTCTGTAATAGTTTAACCGTAGAAACAATCAAGAACGGTGATAATGTAGTTTGGGTTGACTGTGAAGATACGTTCAAGCCAAGAAGAATTATGGAAATACTAGTAGCAAGAGAACATGCAGAAGATTCTGAGCAAGCAGCAGACTTCTTAGATAATATATCATATTTTTATTGTCCTAACACAGAACAATTAATGGGAACAACAAATAACTTATCAAAAGTTATGATGGAAAAAAGACCAAAAATAGTTATCTTAGATGGTGCTATAGGTCAATTCAGAGAAGAATACCTAGGTAGAGGAACACTTGCTGAGAGACAAATGCAAATAGCAAGATTAATGACACACATAAAGAATCTTTCGTATTATTTTAAATGTGCTGTTATATTCACAAACCAAGTACAATCAGATCCAGCTATGATGTTTGGTGATCCAATTAAACCAATTGGTGGTAATGTTGTAGGTCATGCTTCAACATATAGAATATACTTTAAGAAATCAGGAAAGAAAAGAATAGCAAGAATGGTAGACTCACCAGAACATGCACAAGCAGATGCAGAGTTTATTTTAGGTGCTGAAGGTATAAAAGATCCAGAATAGTTTATATATGGGATTACATAATATTTTTTATGTGTAGGCTACATTCAAGTCATATTACATTGTGTAAGAATGCTTGAGAAGGTTTTCTGACGATTTTACCTGCATTGATGCCTACACACTTTTATATTGATACTTAGAAGTGTTTATATGAATCCAAGAGCAAGGATGAGATCTTCTAATAGAAAAGCAGTATTATATCTTTTAGAATTAGGTTATGATGAAATATGGTTAAAGCCACACATAAGAAGAGCAGACTTAGTATACACTAGAGGAGAATGGTATAGGGCATTAGATTTATGGAATCTTTTTGATGGTATTTGTTTTAATGAAGACGGAGTTCCAGTTTTCCTTCAAATAAAAACCAATGCTTGGGCAAAAGATCAGGAAATAATAGATTTTATGACAGATAAGAAGATATTAGCAATGTCAATTAATGTAAAGTATACAGGTAAAAAATGGGAAGTCTTATTAAGGGGATTTGACAGTCTAAACTATGTATAAAAACGAAAAAGGGCAATTTATAGGAAGAGGAGAAGATACTGCATTAGAAATATTAAAATCAGAATTCCCTGAAGCAGAATTCAAAACGCAAGTACCATTTAAAGATCTATTAGATGAAGAATGGATTGAAACAATAACAGAGAGACAAGAAAAAGAAACAATTGATATTTTAATAACAAAGGGAGATAAAAACGTAGCAATACGTGTTCAAGATAAACGACATAACGGTATAGGATTAGCTCAAAGAGATATAGTTCAAAAGAAGACACTTGAGTGGAATAATTGTATAGTAGTAGATTTAATAGAACAAGAGTGCCCTATTTTATTCAAAGATATGCTTAACGATGAATCAATTAAAGAAGTTAAATCTGCTTTATCTATCTATAAAGTCCTGAATCTTTAGCACTTTTATTTGCTTCTTCTTTTAGGTATTCCATATACATACCCATATCTTGTTGGCTAAGTCTTTTATTAACCATCATAAATACTATAGATAATTCTAACATATTCATTTCATCTTTTTGTACAAAGTCATCAATAACACCGTCTATTTTATCATACCCTTTTGTTACAAGATCCCATCTAGGAGCTTGCGAATCTTCTTCTGCCATGTCTAAAATATTTTATCACCTTATATAAAGTTATGGACAATTCCTAGTCATTGCCACAGCCATTTGTCTACATTCTTCAACCATTTCTTTATCAGGTGGAAAATTACCACTTAATATCGCCAATCCATAAAATAAACCTATTCCAGCAGTTACTATTAACCATGCTTTTATCTCCACTATTTTTTTCTAATTCTGGAGTAAATAAGCATTGCTATATTTATCATAGGTATTACCTCAATTAAATCAACACCATATAGGAAAAAATCTAAAATTGGATTAACTCTGGATATCATACCCATTTCTAGATATAAATCCATATTCCAGACCATATGAGGAATTTGTATATATATGATTAATGCTGTTATAAATAGGCTTGTTGTTGTATGTTTCTCATACCATGCCCAAAACCTACTCCACATGAGATAGTAAATTTTATTAGGCTATATAACTCTTACTTAGATATAGATGAATTTCAAGGTTACAGGATGTGATGAGAGGGGTATATTTTACCCTGATTCTGGTAGGATTATTATTTATCTTAATAATCACGAAACATTAGATGATATATTATCAACAATAACACATGAATTAGTCCATAAATGCATAAAGGATTTTGATTTGGAAATAGATGATGACATGGAAGAATCACTCATATACAACATGGCATGGGCAAATCTAAACTTAATTTAGAAAAGTTCTTCTGGAAAAAATACTATATGTGCGTTTTTTTTCGTGTACAATAATAATGTAATACCCTTAAGGAACTCTTAATTTAATATGTTTCTTAGCTACTCTAATAATAGATTGTCGCTGGCGTTCTTGCTCTCTCTTAAGAGATAAGCGACCCTTACAGTTAACCTTGCAGAAATATCTGCCGACCATTCCATCATATATAACACTGTTACACCCTAAGCATTTCCATCTTAATGTAAGCTGACCTTTGTTGTTATTACACTTAGGACAAAACCTATACTTATAATGTCTGTCTTGTTTCTTAAGATAATTATCAGGGAGTTTGTTTCCACATGTTATGTTAATACATGTTTTATTCTTTCTTTGCATCCATCTCGTCAAGTTCTTTAACCCTCTTTTCTACCTTAACTATACACGTTGCACATAATGTAAGTTTATCATATTCTTTTAAAAAATCTTGATCTTCTAAACATATGTGACAAATTTTCATAATAAAATAAAGGAAATGGGTAGATATAAATCTATCCCCATTGTTCTGCCATTGCTTTAGCTATTCCCAAGAACGTTCTACTTCTATCAGTTGAATTTCTCGGTGTCATATACCACCCTTTAGTATACCTATGTCCGTTCTTTGTTGTAATATATGTCACAGGAACTATCTTCGTTGCCTTTAATTCAGGTAGATTCTTTAACCAGAGACATGTTTTCTTAGAATGGTCATGTCCAAATTGATATGGTTGTATAATCTGTGTGTATTTAGGTAAGCCTGCTGCTTTAGAAGGAACTGGATTCTCTATACAAATCTTAGGTATGCCTGAATTATATAGAGCCATAAACAAACTTGTGTCTATAGAAGTATTCTGTATTGAATTTAACCTTGCTCTGTTTCTGCAAAGATAAGTGCATACAGGATGCCCTACCATTAAATCCCAATCTTCATCTAGATGATTAATAACATCATCTTGGATGTGATAGTAGTCTTCTCCTTCTTCGTCTGGTTTAATGTCAATTGACCATGCATCATGTCCTTTAGCTCTAAAGGCATTACGCACTCTACCAGAACATTCACAAGCTACTAATACTTTCACACTGAATAACCTCTCTCTTTATAGCAGTGCTTACAATGCTGTCCAGTATTTCCATCCTGTGAGTTATTACGAACAGGTAGGTTATCTATCCACTCATGTTTACAACTCATCTTATCTTCCACACTCTGAACACCATTCATAGGTTTCATCATACTTTTCATCTGATGTCGAAACTATACCTCCACCACAATCTAAGCATCTACCATCCATAGCCCACTCGTACTCCTCGAAATCAGTAGGTTTGTTAAGAAGATTGATTAGGTTTTCTTCAGCCCATCGCCATCCATGTTTGTCAATTAAAAACTCAACTACATCTATAACAATGTTGTAGTCAATATCACTAACAAATAATGGTTTGCTTGGTTTGTTCATTTTTAGAAACCCTCCTCGATTTTTTTCTTTTGTGATTTAGTTAGTTTGTTGGTAGGACAAGGAGCACATACGCCATAGTGGGTAGGACTGTTACTCATCACAATTTCTTTGCCACACATTACACAAAATAGGCTCATTTCGATTCCTCTTGTTCCTTGTAAAATCTCTCCGATTGTTCCTTCTGTATCATGTCCTTGGATTTTCCCCAGTTTTCTGCTAGTTTATCTTCCCAATCAGCACCACACCATAAACCTGTTCTTGGATTCTTATGCTCACCAGTATAATACCCAGCAAGATA
>Ga0098059_1001132_pt1 | contig 13708 bp, 13 predicted proteins | sample 20_taG_FD_92580 | JGI IMG/M metagenome (GOLD analysis project Ga0098059, IMG submission 92580) | Marine viral communities from the Subarctic Pacific Ocean - 20_ETSP_OMZ_AT15318 metaG | ecosystem: Environmental > Aquatic > Marine > Oceanic | place: Subarctic Pacific Ocean | collected 2015-01-19
CAACTTATGAGAGATTATATGTTTCAAGTTAACTCTAAAGATTTAAAGGTTATATTATCTGAAGTTGTTTCTTCTAAATCTGCAAATAAAGACCAGAGAATACCCAAACAAATAGGTTCAACATTATCTACAATTTCACCAGGCGTAACTCCTGAATTAATAAATGACTTTTTTACTGATTATAATTTAAAGTCTTTTAAGGGCGAAGATGGCTATAATAATATGCTATCAGAATATCTTGCTGGTAAAGACCCTAAGCTAATGAGGCCTTTAATTGATAATATGGACAAGATAGGGACTTCTCAATTAGCAGAGGCATTAACAGAACCAGGCTTTGGTGATTTTCAAGTAGAAGCATATAGAAAGATGATGAGAATTAATAAAGAATCCAAGGAAATGGCTATTGAAGAGGGCGAGACAAGCGAAAAAGAATATGGCGATGTGATGAAGGAGATGAATGAATATACATCTGTAAGCGATAGAAATTTCGCATTAGCAGGTGACCATATATCTGTATTTTTAAATAAAATGAATAACCCGTATAGAGAAGCTATATTAAAAAACTATATAGTGCATCAAATAACAAGACCCAAAGCAGCAAATTCAGTAGCTTCTAGAATGAGAGTTTTTGATTATGGGTTTCAAGACGACCCTATTACGAAAAGATTAAACACTGAAAAAGATATTTACTTCCTAGATGATGGTCATAAGAAGAAGTTGGCTAATTATGATAATATAATGGCAAATTTAAAATCTCAAGGATTTTTAAAGTCTCAAATAGATGCTATAAAAAAAGCGAAAAATTATGGTGAATTATGGGATATCCATCAAAACCCAAATACACCTGCTGGTATAAAGGCTGAAATATCTAAATTCTTTGAAGCTCTAACAACAAGAGTTCCTATTGATTCTATTAGTGGAACTGCTGCATTGAACTTTGGCGGATTCACAGGTCGAAAAGGTTTTGGAGGATTGATACATGGAGAGGTGATGAGAAAGCTTGGTGGAGCTGATGCTGATGGAGATAAAATGTGGCTCTTTATGGATGTTAAAAGTAAATATAAAGATGTATACAAGCAAAATAAAGATGAGTTTTTAAGATATTATAAGAAATCCCAATATGGTCAAAAAGGTAAGAAAGATGTATTGACTCCTGAAGAGTTTAATGAGCTATCTAAAGGGGTTCAGCCATCAAAAGCTCCGCAAGTTATTGGTGACTATTCTAAGTATGTAGACCCAGGATGGGATACTATGAAGGCTTTTGGACGAAGGATGAAAGTTATACAACATTTAGATACTTATAAATCTAAAGGGACTAAAAATGCAGAGCGTCAGCTTGTTTTTGATTTAATGAAATATATAGAAGGATTCAATCCTAAAACACTTAAAAATCATAAAATTTCAATTGAACTAGAGAAGATAGTAAAAACACTTAAAAAAGCTGGATATAAATTTGGATGGGATGCTAATGAAGGAGTCTTTCGCATTGTAGCTCCTGATGGAAATGCATGGAGTAATAGACCTAAAGGTGCTCCTAGATTAAAACAAACAACTAAAAAAACAACAAAGGTAAAAGGATTTAATCCAGATGATTGGTATGAAGGGACATCAGATAATAAAGAGGCATACAGGAAAGACTTTACAGTAACTACAGGTTCGAATATAGGATTAAGAAGAAGTCCATCTTTAATGTATTCTATAAATCACAGAAAAACTATATCAGATATAGCTGCAGATGGTCGTAATAGATTGGGGCCTGCTGTAGTTGCAAAGCAAAATTTAATAGCTTTATATACCGATAAAATTCAAGAGCTAGAAGGATTAGAAGAGAAGGTCTTTGATGTAGATGTCGGAGATAAATTAAATACATCTTTCACAGTTAGATTAAAAACAGGTAAAAAAGCATTAAAGGATGCTATGGAAAAATTAAGAGCTTCTATTGCATTCCCATCTGACCCTCTTGATGAGATAGGTATAGTAAATAATGATATTTATTTCTCTAAGATGTTTGAATCTCTATTTGAAGTTACATCAGCAAAATCAAAAAAAGGTAAGATACCTGTTGAAAAAGTAACTTCGCTTATGAAGAGAAAGGCAATACAAAATTATTCAAATATTAATTCTGCTTATTATGGGAAAAATGTAGCAGATAATAGACAATGGAGATATCACGAAAGAAAGCAAAAAGCTGATTTTATACATAATATTCCAGCTGAATCAAGGGTTTCTATTATAACTAAACAAGCAGATACATTAAAGGATGTTGATTGGCAGGATGGATATCAAAAAAGAGTAAATTTAGATTCAGTTCAGTCTTTATATGCTGATTACAATGAAGAGGTGAGAAGTAAAAAGAATAAAGAAGTTGCTAAGGCCTTTTATAGGGGTGGATTTACAGTCCCATTTAACAAACAAATATCAAGATACCTTCAAGGCAGGTTAGAGGGTGATAATTTAAAACAGGCAGAGGACTTCTTTAGTAATGACTTGCAAGTAATGACTGGATACAAAACTGGAATTGAATATTGGAGGCAACTGCCAAAAGAAAAATTGCAAGAAATAGCATTAGAATTAGATGAAATTAGTAAGGGTAGTTATTTGCTCAATAGAGAGTCAGAAGGTTCTTATGAGTATACTATAAAGCCTAAAAAAGGTGAAAATATAACTATCAATCAAGCTCAAAAAGAAAAACTTGATAAGGCTAAAATTGAATATGAAATATTAGATGAAAAGCCACTTCCAAAGAAAACTCAATCATTAAACCAGGCTGAGACTGATGCTTTAATAACTAAATACAAGGATACATTATCTCCGATAGAACAAGATGCATTCGACTCTTTATTGCTTAGTGGATTTAGAATACCTTATGCAAATGAGTTGAAGTCTTTTTATGATTTAAGAAATAAAAAAGATAGGAGTTTCATTGAGGACGTTGCAATGGAAGCAACAGGTAAGAATATATATAGTACTGGAGTGAATAGATTGGGATTCTCTAGTAAAGCTGTTTCTGATAAAATAATAACTGACTATTGGAATAATTATAAGAAGCTTTTTAATGAATCTTCTGACCCTATATCAGAGTCTTTAAAGAAAGACTTATTTGAAATATCTAATCAAATGAGAGAGCCTGTTAATGTTAAGGTTGAAAATAGCGAAATAAAAGCAGACCTAGGAGAGGGCAGAGAAGCTCAATTGGAAAATTTAAGAACCTTAGATAAGATACCTGCATTTAGAAGAGTTGCTGAAAACAAGAGTAAAGGAAGAGTTTCTTTAACATCTGAAAATCAAAAGTTATACAATGAAATATTAGAGCATTTAGATTTTTATGGTCCTAGTATAGGATTGAAGCTTGAAGGATATATGAAGCATTTATTCCATAAAAGTCCTGATTCAATGACAATAGAGGACATGAGAGCTTTTAACCATTTATTAGGCTCAAGACGCTCAGGGGACCATTTAGGTTGGCTTGGTAAGCAATTTGTTAAATGGACAAAAGGAGACCCTTTGTTGAGTAAATATTTTTACAATACATTCCCAATGACATCTGATAGAGCATGGTTGAGAAAAGATTTTAAATTAGTAGAAAGAATTGGAATGTTTTGGAATCCATTAGAAAGAAAAGCTGAAACAGGAATTGTGTATAAACCCGCTCATGCAATGGGTCAATTAAATTATAGCATTACTAATCTTGGGGACTTCTCTACTCACGAAAAAAGAAAGAAAGAGGATAACTTTAGAAATGAAATGCAATTTTTAAATGCCATTCCAGAAGCTCAAGAGCTAGCTGAATTAGCTACCTATCAAAGAGAGCTTCCTTTGGGTCTTAAATTAGATGCCTTTAAAGCTTCTGATTTATCTATGAATGCGAAAGCTAGGACTTATGGTATTAAAAATGGAAAACTTCAGAATAAAATACTAGAAAGAATTGCCTCTGTAGACAAGAAGGTTTACAATGTTAGGTTTGGAAATAAGTCAAAAGACATGACTGGCCAAGAAATAATGGATAAAATAAATAAAATCTATAGTAAACATTCTGATGGTGTTTACAAAAAGTGGTTAAGAGGTAATCCAAAAACATTAGCTAAATATATTTATAGAGATGAAAATGGCGTAGAACAAGCAAATTTAGATTTATTTGCTAAAGATATGATGGATGCTATTAAGGAGAATATTGCAATAGATAAAGTTCTTGATATTGGAGTTGATGGTATGAACAGGATAGGTACTCATTTACAATTAAAAATGACCAATAATCCTAAGCTAAAGGGCTCCTTGAGAAGAAGATTGGATGAAATAGGCACTAAATATAGAAAAGATTTCTTCCCTCATGTCAATCACGAAGGTAAGCATATAGAAAAAGCATTAAAATCTGCTATGGAAGACTTAGCTAATAAAAGTTATTCAAATACTACTAGAGAAGGCTTGATATCAAAAGCTGCAGCTCTATCTCTTAAAATGAGAAATGTTACTGATGAATTTAGCTTGGAAACTTGGAAGCAATGGGGTATATATGATGATATTAAGCAGCGAATTAAAGAAAAAACAGCTGATATTATTGATTATGACAAATCTGTAGTTAAGAGTGGACATCAAATGTCTAGAGAATTACACATTCCTGGTTATGATAGGAGTCCTGTTGCTATGGAAACATATACAAACAATGTTGTTGATGCTTATTATAAAAATGCAGCTCAAATTATATCTAGAATGATAGTTGATAATTTTGAAGTATCAGGAAAGAGTAAGTATACAGATAAAAAAGGAAAGATAACAGATAAAAGCGCTTGGGATAACATAGAGGCTTGGACTAATCATTATAAATTATATGTAAATAGAGCTATGGGATATCCTGATATAATACCTGAATATATGATAAATAATCCTAAAATGGCTTTAAAAGGAACTCCATATCTTTGGTTTGCAGATTCTACAGTAAAAAACAGGATAAACAAAATAGCTAAGAAAATGGGTCTTGGCAATAAAGATGTACCAGAAGAATTGCAAGATATAATGACTTATGACAAACTAAAAGCCTGGTCTAATATGGAGGCTAAGTTTGAATTGGCTACTTTACTTGCGCATCCAAAGACAGCTATTGCGAATATATTTGGTGGTACTACAATGACAATACAATCTGTTGGGTTGAGACATTGGAATAAAACAAGAGATATTAAATGGTTAAGTGATAATATCAATACAAATTGGAAATCTAAAGAAGATACTTATAAATGGGTTGAAAGCTTAGGTGTTATTGAAGAGTTTTTAAGAAAAGAAATTGGCTTATCTGACCATGCAAAAGATAAGAAAGTCAGAGATGGGTTAGAACTTTTAGTTAGAAAGATTAAAAAAGACCCTTCTGTTGATGATAAAACTCTAAAAGATGTTTGGAAGCGCTCTGGATTGTCAGATTCTTTATTTAATAAAGCGGCTTATTTTATGAGAATTTCGGAGAGAAGATTAAGAAGAGATGCATTCTTAGCTCATTATATACAAGCTAGAGATATTTTTAAAGGAGCTGTTGACTCTCCTGAACATCCATTTTTAATATGGTGGGCTAAACGAGGAGTTAAAGATACTCAATTCCTATATAATGCGGCTAATAGACCTGCATTTGCAGCTACTAATGTCGGAAAAATAGTATCTAGATTTCAATTATGGGCTTGGAACTCTGTAGCTTTTAGGAATATGGTTTATAAAGAAGCTAAAGAGAGAGGATATCAAAAAGGAACCAGGGAATTTGAAAGATTTAAACGTGTAATGTCTACTGATATGATGCTTTTTGCATTAGCCAATGTATTTACTTATAGTTTATTTGAAAATACTCTTCCTGCTCCTTTAAATTGGATGCAAGATTTAGGTGATTGGGTATTTGGTAGTGAAAAAGAGCGTGATAGAGCGTTTTTTGGTTCCTATCCTACAGCTATAGCTCCATTGCAAATGATAACTCCACCAGCAATGAGACTTGTTGGTCCTACATTTAAAGCTATGCTAGACGATGATTGGAGTAGAATGTCAGATTACTATGCCATGACAATGATACCTTTTGGAAGACTAGCTAGAGATGTTAAAATAGCTGCTGAAAATCCTATACAAACAGTTGAAAGAATGACTGGACTTCCATATATTAAAATGCATAAGTTTGTAAAAGAACAAAGGGAAGAAGAATAATGGATAGAGAATTTGAAATACAGACACCTATAGGTACAGTTAGAAGCGATAGTGGAAACCATGCTGTTGATGTGCTTTCTGTTACAGCTATTATAATTTTTATGTTTATTGTTAGTAAATTATGGAGTAAGTTATGAAATTAAGCACTGCAAGATTAGTATTGAATGCTCTTAAAAAGGGTGTTACTTATAGAAAGGATGTAGGCGGAAGACCTATAATCCCTTTAAGCGCAGAATTAACCTCTAAAGCGAGAAAATATCTTGAAGGTAGGGCAGCCAGAGAGGGTACCGATGTTAGTGGCGTTATAAGAACAGCTAGAGCTACTATGAATAGAGATAATGTAGACAGACTAAGAACTATTGTCTTTAAAATGAAAAAAGGCGAACATAATCTTCAAGATGAATTATACAAAGCTGTTCATAAAGCGGCATTTGCAAAACCCGTAAAAAGAGGCATAAGGGACTAATTTTGCCATCCTGTATAAAACTTTTTTAATTTTTCGTTGATTATAGTTGATATGAGCAGGTAGCTGGGCGACTAAGTTGCTATACTTTTATGTGCTTTTATCAAAGGATGATAATGGAGCGTACCTGCTCATTCTTATTTACTTCTTCTTATACCAGGCCAAGCTTTATTTTTTGGCCCTATTTCTCTTCTAGCGCAAAGTTCACATATATCTCTTTCTTTTTGTTCTGATTCTTCTAACAGGTTAATGATTGCTGGATGAGGTTTGCATACATATATGTGATTTGATTCTTTGCGACAAGTGCTGCACTTTAGATGTCCTTTTCCTTTATACCTTAAATGCATTTGTTGCTGGATTGTTTTTTAACCATTTTTCTATCCACCAACGGTGTCCATCAGTGCCTTTTCCTGCTGCTTTTTCTGCACTAACTAGTACTCTTTGATGGGTAGAGTATTTGGCATATTCTTTTAAATAAAGATTTCTTTCTTTATATTTTCTTTTTCCTTCAAACTTATTAAGACGGTTTTCGTTTTTGAAATAGTTCATCTTTTCTTTCTAGGCCTCCCTCTCTTCTTTTTGGCTTTTTTATTCACCTTTAATCCAGTAGAACCTATTAGCATTTCAACTATTTTTTTAAACTTATTTAAATCACTCATTATCTGAAGTTATCTCCTTTCGATAGTTTTCTTAGAATGTATTTTGAAACGTCTTTTGGTTGTTTATTTATCCATTTTAAAACTCTTTTAAAGTCTTTGTGGGACAAATTACCCTTTCTAACATTACATCTTCTACATATTATCTGAAGATTGCTAGGAGTACTATCTCCGCCATTAGATATAGGCTGTATATGGTCGCAAACAATATTAGCCACGGTAAGATTACAGCTACAATAAGTACAGCCTTTACCGTAATATTTAAATATAATTTCACGGATTTCCTCAAGGCTAATTTTAAATAGTGTATCATATTCACGACTTCTCCTCTTTAATGATGTTCTAAGGTTAGAGCTTTTCTTCATTATTTTTAAGAAAGCTCTTTTCCAAAAGTTTTTATGAAATTTCTTCAATCTTTTTTGAAACTTCTTTTCCCAATATAATATTCTTTTATTTCTCATAAGGTTAAAGAGGCGATTTTCTCGCCTCTCCACCTATATTTTACGAACTTTTTCGTATTCAATGCAAGTTTAACCTGCTAGGTATTCATACCTTGCATATGTATTCCCATTTTTGTTTTTCATTGCTTTTGTTACTATATTGTGACCACCATTTCTTAGGTCATATATAATTGCTGACAATCTAAAACAACCATACCTGGTTAATGCTTGAAGCGGATTAATAAATCCTGTTTTTTGCATATGATTAAGTATTTTCTTTTTTTGGGACAACTTACGATTGGCCATACATACTACCTCCATCTTTATTGTATTTATGAAATGAAAGACTGAAGCCAAATTGCCATAATGTAATATTGATAAGAATAGACTTACCTAATTCATCTATTTGACTTACAAGTCCTATTGTTATTGAATTGAAGAAAGATATGTATTTTAATCCATCTTTATTGTATGTTTCTATCAACTTCTTCTAACCCTTTCCACTCTAGCTATCTTTATACCTGGTATCTCTTTTCCTTCTTTATGAGCTGCTATGGCATCAGCTCTTGCTTTCTTTCTATCTATATCTTCAACCATTTTTATTTTAAGATATTCTTTTGGGCATTCTATTTCATTTACATCTACTTTACCATATGTTTCATATAGTTTATATTTAGCTGTATCTGTTTCGAATACTCCTTCTACTCCAACTTCTTTTACTACTATTGGTAGCAAAACTTCATTAAAATATCCTTTACTTCTTTTTATAGCATTCTTTCTTCTTTTCAATCTTGTAATTTCTCTGGATATAATATCTTCTTCTGCTACTACTAATGCTAGTTTTCTATCCATCTCCATTACTATATGGTCTATTCCTTTTATCTTTCTTCTTAACTGACCTTGTACTGTTTGGAGAGCTGTATCGCATTCATCTCTTTCTTCTAGAGTTTCAGCGTACTCCTTTCTTATTTCTATATCAATGTATTCGCCCACTAAGTCTTTTGTTGTACTCATAATTTCTCCACTAATTTAGGGCCTTCAAGATGAACATTCTCTTTCATCTTATTTACAAGAGCTTTTCTTGCATATTTTTCTGCTTCTACAGATAATTTCCCAAATTGACTTCTATCTTTAATAGATGTTGATGTAGCTTCTCTAACATCATATGCTATTTGACTTCTTATAGAACGCATTTCTTTTGCAGCTCTTGTTTTTAATAACATATATTCTTCATCTGATAAATCAATCGTTACTCTCATTAACTCTCCTTAATCTGAATGACGGAAGCCATTCTAGTTTTACATCATTAAACAAATCTCCATCACTATTTTTATACATTTCTACTACTTTTTGATTTGAATTTGCTCTACCATTAATGCCTATCACTTTTCTTGAAGCATTTTCTATAGCACCAGAACCTTTACCTGCATATAGGTCTAAGACTTCATTACGTGAGTAATCTCTTGAAACTTGAGATATTTGTATGATTATTATATCTAAATTAACTGCCATGTTACTTAATGAATGAGATATATATCTAACTTGTTCATATTCGCCTTTATAGCTAACAGGAGTTCCTAATAGGTCTATATAATCTATTACAACACAAAGTGGCTGCAATTCACGTATTTTTTCTTTTATTTGTTCTATTGTAGGTGAAACAGTTTGAACCATTACATGCTCTAACAATTCTTTATTATCATTGTAGACCTTTTCATAGTTGTTATCTACTTCTTTTTTGCTTTTTCCTGAAACTATTTGCAAATTCCTTCTATGCATATACCAATCTGATAATTCAAGAGATAAAAATAGAGTGTTTATTTTCTTACCCGTCATTTTATCATTTAACATATCATATCCTAATATAAGATTTTGAGCAAAAGTGGTTTTATTACAACCAGTTGGCCCAAATATTGTGACTAATTCACCTGGATAGATTGTTATTTCTTTATCGGGTAGTCCTACTAACTTACTTAACTCTATAGTTCTTCCTGTAAAATCAGTTGTCATCCTTCTATGCAATTCATCTTGCAATTGACCTGCATTTTTTACATCCACAAGATAATCCCTTCTTTTAAAGTGTATACACCTGGTTAGACAGTTATCCTTTAATATAGAATCATTACATCCATATTGATATCCATTATTATATACAGATTCAACCCTTTCTAATAAAAAGTCCTGTTCTAATGAATCTCTATTCCAATGTACAAGAGCGGCTTTAGTTGCTTCTGACGGTATTCCATTTCTTTTAAAATGGCTTGCTATACGCATAGCTGTCATATTTCTATTGCCTTCTTGAGGCCCTTTATTATAAAGAGATTGGACACATGGAACGATATTCTTTGGTTCTTTTATAGATTTAAATGATTTTATATTTGGGATTTCTTCATCTTTTGTAACAAAAGTCAATAACTGCCCTTTTGATTTTAATTTATTCACCCTAAAGTCTAATCTAGGAGATTCTGCTATCTTCAATATGGTTTCAGCTTCTTTTTGTAGAAATTCCTCATGACTTAATGGAATTTTATATAGACCAGTTTTATTATTTATTGTATGTGACACTCTATATATAGCTGTCCTTGTATACACTGATGGGTCTATATCCTTACCTAGTAAAGAGTTCATTGTAGATTTTACAATATAAGGTAAGTCTTGGGAATCTCTAAAGTCAAACAAACTTCCTGATAATAATAAATGATATCCAGAGCCACTGAATAAAGGTAGAATAGCATCGTATGGAGCTCCTGCTTTTACTATTTTATAGAATATATTTCTTGCATTTTTTAATGTTTGATTTTTTGAATTACTTCCCTTATCAATATCTACTATAACATTATCTATATAACGCTGTCCCATATACTTTCTAATACTACCGACTTTTTCTATGTGCTCTTTTACATTTTCATCATATAGATATACGCTTCTATATAATGCTTTATTTTCAGACATTGCTTGTTTTAAATAAGCTTGCAATTGAGTCATTGGTATGAGCGTCCCCCTTGAAGAGGGATGCCCATACGCTATTTCAATTAGCCTTTTCATTTAAAGTTGCTCTGTGACTATACCTTCAATCTCCACATTAGCACTTAATACTCCATTCATAGTATCTTCGCTAGCTTCTTTAATAAAGTTCTTTGATTTTAAGAATTGAATCCTATCTTTCAATTGTTCCAATCCTTTTGCTGTGTTTGGCTGAAGATAGTTATGAATACGAGTATACAATTTACCATCTCCTCCTTTTCTTGGAGCTTCTTTATACAGATAGCCTATGAGTAACATTTTAGGGTCCTCTATAGGGTTAGGAGCAAAATTATCATTTAAATAATCTGCTATATTAGGGATTACAACTTCTTTGTCATCTACAAATTGACCTTTAAGATTTATTCCTCCTTCAAATCCTATTGCATCAAATAAATAGTATATTCTTTTCAACAAAGAGCTATCAATTATATTTCCGCTATCATCTTTTTCATGCGAACCAGATACAAATAGTTTTCTTGGATATTGACTTCCTTCTACTTTCATTTCAACTGAAATATAAACATCAGCCCAATCAAAATTGCTTGATTTATCCTCAAACCTTACTACTCCTAGCTCTTTAAAGCCTAGATAACTACCTGTACCACCTGATGATTTTTGCGACGGTCTAACTATACCTGACATATTTTACTTCTCCTTATAAGTTAAGATTTCATTTAATATTGCTTTGTAATTGAAAAGCAAGTTTTTTTGAGCCAAAGGCCTCAATCTACTTCCTACAGTTCTTTCATCATAAGATTGGAATGATATATTATAATCTCCTGATTCTTTATCTACTGTAGTATATCCTATAACATCTGCTTTAGCTGTTATACTATATGCTAATCCTCTTGGTAATTCAGGTGACAATTGAGCTTTTCCATCAGTTATAGTTGTTGTTTTACTATGACTAATTAAAACTAAATTCCCTCCTAATTGCTTCATTAATTTCTGGAATCTGACTATGATATCGACATTATTTCTTCTTGCCATTCCCCAATCAGCTCCCCATTGTCCTTCACCCATCGCTTTTATATTAAGTTCTTTAGTTACTTTTTCTTCAATCCATCTGTTTACTTGGTCTATTGTGTCTATTGCTATGGTATCATAAGGAAGTTTACTCCAATTATCCTTTATCCATCTCAATATCTCACTCATAGAATATACAGGCATAGGTTTACCTTTTTTATCTCCTGAACGGTAATAATAACCTCGTTCTTCTGGAGGTATAATTTCTACTTGTTGTTGACCTTTTTTGTTTACTATTGTTCTACCATCTTCACTAGTTTTTTTTCTAACAGGTTCATTTAATGACGATACTGTAATTGTATTTGCATTTTCTACAAAATCACTTCCTAAATCAGTATCAATTAAAAGGACTCCATCGCTACCTTTTCCACTCCATGACGAAGCTGCTGTTGTTTTACCAGTCTTTGGTTGACCAATAAAATACCAGGTAACCCCGCTAGGCATGTCCTTCCAATTATTCTTCACTTTTCTAACTTGAATGTCCATACTTCTCCTATTTTTATATTGTTCTAGAGACAGTAAACCCCTCTTTTTGTACAATTAAGGGAGTTAAACTGATGTTAATATACGAATAATATGGTATTCCTTGCAATACACAAAATGCTTGATTTATTCCAAATCCAGCTACTATATTTGCTGTAAATATTGTATGTTTCATAGTGCAAGGCTCATCTTGTATTGATTCTCCATCTTTCCAAGTACTCATATAATTATCATTTTCTTTTGTAGCTGTTATTATTTCCATACCTAAAGCACCCATTCTCATATCAATAAGAAATTCTCTATCTTCTTGAGAACGCCATTTTTCATAAACATATTTCCTTGTATCCATATTATCTGGTCCTAAGAATACTCTTCTTGATATGTTATCTTGAGGTCCCCATCTAAATGGTTTGTGTTTTATCATTTGGCTTGAATCTGAAAAATCATCAAATGTTTTACATGCTACTAATGATTTATCTTTTCCTAGATATTTAGGTCTATAGGTTGTAGTTGACAAGTTATGTTCTGCTAAGACATCATCGTCCCAGACTAGGATATTCTTCCATCCCATTATTGCCAACAATTGAATAAGGGCAGAACCAATTCCGCCTGCCCCTATTAAAGTTACTTTACCTTTTAAATTTCTTTGGTCTATTAAATCTTTATTCCTAAGAAATCTAGAACTACTTGCTTTACTTACTACTTCCATTTGGAGTTCCTTCCCAAGTTAAATTTAACTCTTTTAAGCGCTTTTGAGCTTCTGTTGTCGTCATCAATCCCATATTTACTTCATTCCTTATTTCATCCCATTCTTCAACTTTCTCAGCTTCCGTCATACTTTCTACGCTTCTAGTTTCTTCTCCCCATCCATTTACTTGTCCGTAATAATTATCTACAGAATTTTCTCCTGGATTGAATAAATATGATTGATGATTATCTCTATCAAAATAGTTATAATAACCTTTTCTTTGAACGGTTCCAAAGCCTTTTAATACAACTGATTCTTTTGCTAGCTCTTCTACATACTCAATTTCTTTTAGCCATTCTTTGTCAGCTTTAATTGCTTGAGACTGTATTTTATTTTCTTCTATTTCTAGTATATGAATCATATCATATTGGTCTTTATAACTAAAAGCAAATGCATTCAATGCTTTTCCTGCACTAGCTACAACTAAGCTTGGATAAAAATCTTTATTAGCATTTTCTTCCAGATGCTCCTTATCAGTTCCACTAAAAAATGCACCCATTGTATGATGTGAATGTATATTTCCAACAACACATTTCTTTAATTTGGGTTTGTTTTTTAATAAATCAGGGATTATTTTTCCTAACTCTTCACCAGCCCAATCCGTAGCTGTTGAAGTACCCTTATCTAGCAATACAAAGTGTTCTAAGCGAAAATTCTTTGGAAATCCACTTTCATCAACTGTATAAGAGTACCATGCTGG
>Ga0098059_1001133_pt1 | contig 13701 bp, 3 predicted proteins | sample 20_taG_FD_92580 | JGI IMG/M metagenome (GOLD analysis project Ga0098059, IMG submission 92580) | Marine viral communities from the Subarctic Pacific Ocean - 20_ETSP_OMZ_AT15318 metaG | ecosystem: Environmental > Aquatic > Marine > Oceanic | place: Subarctic Pacific Ocean | collected 2015-01-19
AGGAATACCTGTATAGTATCCATAGAAGTTAGGACCTAAAGTGTAAAACCAAGATGGAGGTGTTATTTCATTGTTATCTAATTTATCATAGAATTCATCTTCAGTAAGATTTTCTTTTTCTAAATATTCTTCAAGTAGTGGATTGAAGTATACATCACTACTTCTTATATCAGTAAGTATTGCTTTTACTGAACTAGACATTTTATTCCTAGGGTTTTCTTCTAACCTAGACTGGTCATGAATACGAATAGGCGTGTCATCTATATCAACAAGCTCACCAACGTCATCTCTTAGAGTTAGTCCATAATCAGATAAAGAATCTTGTATTTTACCTCTCCATCCTTTACGTATTATATTACCTGTAACTGGTGCCTCTTCATCATTCCAGTTTTCATATACATTTGCAAAGTCATTAAAGTTAGGACTTAGAGTTACTCCACTAGGAAGCGCAGCTTTTAAATCTTCAATACTGTCATTATTTTCAAACAGTTCAACAGCTGTATTATAATTATCTAATCCTTCAAACCCCTCAAGTAGAATTCTTTTTGCTAGAATACCTTTACCCTTATTGTTTGTGTTAAAGTAAGAATTAGCATTAAACTTATCATTATTTTTACGAGCGTCGTTTACAAATGATATTGCAGTATCAATTAACTCTCTCTCTTCTAAATAACTAAGACCGTCTGTAGAAGACTTTGTACCATCTTTAATATTATCAAACACTAAACGGCTTCCATCAGCGGGGCGTATCATATAGTAGAACCCATCACCTGCTATTAGTTTAGGCTCACCATTACTATCTGTAAATGGAAACGTTTCTTCTAATGCTTTAGCGTTGTTTTCAAAGTCCATACCAAAGTCATCTTTAAACTCATTGGTATAAATCTCTCTATATATAGTTTCTGCTAATTCTAAGTTTCCTGTATCCTGTACAAGTTTGTTAAACAGTTGTGACTCTTCGCCGTTCTTAGCGTAAGCCTTGTTATTTTTTATTCTACAAGCCATAGTTATTATTTACATCCTTCATTGAGGTTAGGACTCTTTTTATCTTGTGCGTAAGGAGAAGCAAGTCTAGCACGAGCGCCGCCTCCACGTCTAGACCTTTTTGCAAAGTTAGTAATTTTCATAACATCTGCAGCAGTATCACCATTTAGATCTCCTAAACTAAACTTAACCTGCACATTGTGGTGTAATCCTGAAGAGGTATTTACTACATCTGTAGCAACAATTGATTGATGTCCATACCCTGGCATTCTGTTAACTCCTTCTTTATCAGAGAATAGGTATTCTTGATATGAAGAATAGTCATTTCCAGTCACAGGACTAGTATACGCTCCGTCTAGATTAACTCTATTATTATCTACTTGATATTTTTTACCATTTAAGAATGTGTTAAAGTCTTTAATAAAGTTATCCTTAACAGAATCATACTTTGCATCAGTATTTTTAACAGTTGCTAATTTGTTATCTCCTTTTACTTCTACAAAATTAAGTTTGAATGGTTCGTTTCTTAATGCTTTTACAAGTTCAGCTTTGTTAATTCTAACAAGTCCTTCACCTGCAGGGCTGTTGTATACCATATACTCCGCCCCGTCATTACCAAATTGTCCAAACTCTAAATAGTCAGTAGAAAACTGGTTATCAAATCTAGACTCTCCAACACTGTGTGCTACTATTTCTTTTGCTAAATCAAAGTTCCCATCACGTAAAGCGTTTACTACAGCTGCTTTTGCACCATCAGTAAGTCCTGCAGTACTTGCCATAGATACTCCAACTTCACCTGCTGGATGATTTTCAGGTCTAATTATAATTGCTACACCCCCGGTTGCTGCACCTTCTGGGCTCTTAGCCATTAATCCTTCTTCAATAATTTCTTGCGTACTAGGGTCTGACATTGTACCTGCAGTAAAGAATCTTGTACCTTCTAAACTTTTAACTGTACCTAATACTACTTGACCATTTCCAAATACATTATTAGGATTTCTAAAGTAGCTCTGTCCATCTGTAGTTCTAGCATTGTTTACATTACCTGCTACTACACTTGATATAGTACTAGTTACTTTTTCTCCACTCTTAAGTCTTTTAACTAACTCTGCTCTATTTGCGTTGTCAGATGCTTGAAGTTTACCTACAATCTTACCTCCTATTTTATAGTAGATAGGAATATTTGCTTCGTTTAGAGTATCGCCGTAAGTTTCTTTGTAGAAATCATTTTCTATTACTTCAAATTCTACAGTTGTACCTACTATACTTTTACCATTACCTGTTACAAGCATGTCCTTGTTAAGTAGTATTGGATCTCCGTTAAGAGTATCTACTTGCACATCAACTTCACCTGTACTTGCTACTGGTATCTTAGAACGTCCCTCATGCATTATTACTTTATCATCCGATGCTGCATCAATACCTAAGTCTCCTACCATTGCAGGTGTTTGTTGTGCAGGCTTAGCAGCGGCAGCTAAACTTTCACCAAGAGTAGGGGCAGAAGTATCAACTGGAGGCATAATTGTTTCATTAATTAAATCAAACTCTGCAATTACAGTTCCTCCTTCATCTTCTAGTATTTTATCTTCAGCCTTTTTATCCTGAACTGCTTTCTGTACACGTACATCATCTGTACCTCTATTCTCTACTATAACCGGTTGTTCTTGACCTAAAGCAGATAATTCAGCATCATATGCTGCATTTATATCGCTTTCTAAATTTTCAGTAGTAGATAATTGTTCAGACTGCTGCCCATTTGGTCCTGTATATACCCAAAATCTATTTCCTACATAGCCCTCTTCATAAGCTGGGTTTGGAATTAGACTTTCTTTTCTTCTTCTTTCTATATCAGCTTGTTGAGCTTCTACATCAGCCCCCTCTTCTTCAGCACTTTCTCTATTATTTGTATCTTCTCCTTCATCGACTTGTTCTTTAGTTTCTGCTGCAGGGCTGGCGCCAGTTTGTTCTGCATCTCCTGGAAGCCTGTTATCTTTTTCATTTTGTAAACGTTTTAGTTCTTTTTTATCTAGATCAATCAGGTTCTTAAGAGCAATCTCTTCTTGTCTACGCTGATCTAGTTTTTGCGTAGCTTTATTATTATCATCTTTAGCGGCTGCTAATGAAGCAGGATCTGATACAGGTAGTGGTCTACCGTTTGCATCATATGCTTTAGACATGTAATCATCTATTGCCTTTTGAGAAAACTCTACGTCTGACTCAAGATCAGCAATTTGATTCTGTACTACTGTTAATAGTTCTTCATTTTCATTTATTCTATCTGTAGCCTTACCCTCTATCACTATAAGCTCTTCAGATGTAGGGCCTAGGAATTCACCTCTAGCTTTTAATACATTTCTACGATTACGTATAGCTGTATTAAGCTTATTGATTCCCTTTTTCATTTCTTTTAACTCAGGGTCAGCTGCAGCCTCTTTTGCAGTAGCACCCGCTTCCTGCATGTAACTAGTACGTAAATCATCGTAGTTATCTAATGCTTCTTCTAGTAGCATCTGATGCTCGTACATTTCTCTTCTTAGTAGCTCAGACGTTTTAACGCCGTGCTTACCCTTTGTAGCAATCTTTTCTCTTTTGTTATCTATAGCTGTCTGCTTGTCTAAGGTTTCTTGCTTTTCTATAGTAGGCTGCCCTTCCATCTTGTATGCCTCAGACATCATTATATGGAAAGCTAATGCATCTACTAAAGCTTCAGGCCCCCAGAAAGGAACTCTATTACCATCCTCATCTACTAGATCAACTTTTATTATCTCTCCAGATCTTTCTTTTCTAACTATTGCATCTAAAGGATTAGTTCTTTTGTTAGTATAAAGCTTTCCATCTATCATAAACTCTCTACCATTATCACTAACAGGTACAACTCTAAGTTCTGTTTCAGCTTCTTTAAATGTATCTTCTACTTCATTTACACCTTTATGCTGACCGGTTTGGTCTTCAGATATTTCTCCAGGCACAACTTCAATTTCTCCTGCGTCCTGTCTTCTCTTTAATTCTTTTAAACTTTTAATAGCTTTATTTAAACCAGCAACTTCGATAGGAGTCATTTTTGTTTTATCCATATCATCAAGCTTTTGAATTCTCTCTTCTAGAGTTCCTTCAACTAGCTCAAACTTTTTTTGTTGCGCATCTTCTTTAGCTTTTAATTCTTTGTATTTTTTGTTACCAGCAGCTTTTTGTGCAGGAGTTAAATCTTTAAATTCTTTACCTAAACTATTAACATCTTCAGAAGACTGCGCCTTACCTAGTCCTTCATTAAATGCTTTATCTTGTTCTGCTATTCTAGTAGCCTCTTGGCCCGCCTCTATCTCTCTTTGTAAAGACGCTTGAGCAAATGGGTCTGATGCAAGTTTGTTGTAGATACCTAATCCTTGTATAGTATCTTCTGCAATAGCCATATAATCACGTACTTGACCTGCTAAAGTTTCTGCCGCTGTTACATCTGTTTTTGCTACAGTATTTACAGCTTTAGCAAGCTTATCTCTCATTGCGTTAAACTGCTCTTTAGGGCTATACTTTTCAGCATCCATCTCTCCTGGATCTGTTTCAAACATAGAAAAATCACCAAGTGCTTCACTGATATAATTTTCAGCTAACGACCCTGGTCCTAATCCTCTACCTAAAGAGTTGTTAATCGTGTCATTCATATCCTGTTGGATATTCTTCATTCTAAACACATTGTTTTCTACACGACTCCCTCTTAGTACTAACTCATTTCTTAAGTTTAATCTTTCTTCGTACACTACGTCCTCAGCAAGTCTTTCTTCAGTAGACATCATCTTTCTTACAAGCCCGCTGGACTTAGGTGCAAGTTCAAATCTATTAGATACATTTTCGTATATCTTTTTAACTTGCTCCATCTTAGCTTTTAATCCTTCAACAACTTGTGCTTTAGATTTTCCATTAGTTTGCTGCTCTAATGTAAGTGCATTACCCTGAGCATCCTGTCCAGGATACCCAAATGCTTTCATGAACTCTTCGTCAGATAAGTTTTTAGCATCTTCAAGCATTTCCATTTTTACATCATACCCTCCCATTTCAAGAGATTGTAATGTATTTATAGCTATTAAGTTATGCTGCTCATCTTTAAATCCTTTGTGGTCTCCTCTATCTTGGAATCCTTTTAGACGTTTTAAAGATTCAGAGCCTGCGTTTGCTGACTGAGCTTTTGCATTTGCTCTATCAAAGTACCCTGCATTTTGAAAAGAAGCTAGCTTATCTGCCGCCGCTTTTCTTTGTGAGTATTCTCCACTAACAACAGATCGTCCTCCACCCATTAAAGCTCCAGTTAAGAAACCTACAAACATAGATTCAAAACCTTCTTGTGTACCAAATGTTTCAGACAGTGCGTGACTTAGCGCCTCTGACATATCTGCATAACCATTGTTTTTATATTTATCTGAATGATATTTACTAGCAAATTGCCCTGAAAAATACTGAGCACCTTCTTGGAATGATTCTTCTATACCATTAGCTCCCATAGGTTTTAGCTTTTTTAAAGTACTTTTCCAAAATCCGTCATTAGCATAATTACTTACAGCTTTTTTAGATGCAATATCAAAAGTAGTTTCTCCTGCTTCCTTTACAGCTCCTCTAAAACCCATAGCTTGTTTACCAAACATCAATAAGTTTGTACCTGCTAGAACTGGCAGCTGAGTTACAAAGTTTCTATTACCAGCAGCATACGATGCATCTTCCATCTTTTTTAATTCTGCCGCAGGTATGTCTCCTAAATTTTTTAGATTGTTTTCTTGTAGATACTCTTGTGTAAGATCCTCAAAGACTGTTTTTTGTGTTTCTCTTGCTTCTACTGAACCTTCTGCAAGTGACATCATAATACCAACTTCAGCTACCTTAGCTGCCTTAAGTATATTGTTACCTATGTTAGCTCCTTTTGCTAAGCTGCTAGCAAGTTTTGTACCGTTAGTTACAGCTTTTGCTGCATTATACAAAGCACTAGTTGTAGATCCGGCTCCTCCTAGTTTACTTAACGCTCCAATAGGTCCCATCCCTCCGGTTAAATACATTGTAGCTATACTACCCACTGAGTATCCTAATCCTCCAGCAACTGTATCTGCCCAGAAATTAGCAGTACCTAGCTTTTGGAAAGTATTCATTTGCTCTTCTCTTTGAGTAAGATAGTTAGGCATGTTCTCCCTCATCCACTCATTTGTCTCATCTATCTTATTACCTATAGCGTTATCATAATAAGCACCTCCTGAAGCTAGCTCACCTAAGCCAAACATAATACCTAAAGTGTTTTCTGCTACAGCCCCTACCGCTGTTACCCCCGCTTTAGCTAAACCATTACCCCACTTATCTGCAGTTGTTTGGTTTCTAGCTCTTATTTCTTCCCAGTCTAATAATTGTCCTTTAGCTACATTGTAGTCTGATCCTGATATAGAAGCTTTGTCAAACTTACTAAGATCCCTATTACCTCTATAGTCTGTACGAAACATCATTTGATTCGTGTAACTAGGGCTACCTCCTAACGTAACTGTAGGCGCCGGAGAAGTCATTGCCTCATTAGTTAATGGATTTATCTTTACTGCTCCTTCTTCAGAATCAGCAACTGTAGGTTGTCCACCCATAGGTAAACCTGTTAAGGGATTTATAGTAGTCTCTGCCATATTATTGTATTCTTGTTCTAATCTCAAATCCGTTTTTAGCGGCGTCATTTACAAATGCTGAAAACTCAGAACTATTTACATTGTAAATTTTAACTTTACCATTCTCTGTAACTGATACTTTATCTCCTCTTTTAGGATCAAAACTAACTTCCATAGTAGTTGCAAGTTTGCCGTCTTTATATACAGCTAAAGGAGCATTAGTTGCACCAGGAGTATGCTTATGCATGTTAAGTTCCATCTGTAGTCTGTATCCAGGAGCTTGGAAATATCTATCCATCTCTTCACTCTTAATATTACTGTAAGGCATCTTTATACTTTCACTAACAACGTTGTCACCTTTCTTACCTGTAACAGTTAACTGTAGCGTAGGCTCTCCCATGTAAGGAGTAGTATCAAAGAATACTTGAGTAACGTTAATGTCTTCACTGTCCCATCCCCTATCTTCAATAAATGATGCTACAGTACCAGTACCTGATTGTTTTTGACCATCATAGAAAATATTAAATGATTTATCTAAAGGTAGTCCTTTTCCTCCACCTTGTTTATTACCAGTAAAGTATTGATTAACATACTGGGTATTATTTACAACTTCCTCAGTACTTAACCCTGGCATATTATTAGATGTCATTCCACCAGTAGTTATATCACTATTATCTTTAAGATATTTATTTACATCAGCATTCACTTCTTCTGCACCTTTACTTATGTCGTTTATAATTATACTACCAGCATTATTACCTAAAGTATTAATAGCATCTATGACATTTTGAATCTCTATTGCTGTTTTATTTCCTCTCTTTGCCTCTCCTTCATATCCTCCAACACCTGGCTGAGTCATTTGTAATCTAGAGTCATTCAGCATTTTTATATAAGAAATTACTTGCTGATCAGTATAATTTTGAAGACCAGGTAAAGATTTAACAGCATCTATAACATCTCTACCTGTTTTACCACTAAAGCTTTCAGAGACTATATTCTTTTCAAATGAGCCCTTATAATTAGAAGACTCATAAGCTCTTTCTAATAGATTTTGTTGTATGTACTTTTGAGTTCTAGCGAGTACTATACGATCTTTAAACCCAGGCAGTACTTCTAATATTTCATTAGGAACATTCCCATCAATAATATCTTGCTCTGTAATAAGTTGTCCATCTTTAAGATACGCTTTTGCCATTTCATTAACAGCTTGTACTTCATCGGCAATTAATATATCTTGCTGTGCCACGTAATTATTTATAGATTCAGTATTATCTCCCCCAACATTGTCAATCTGAGATACCTCAGTATTTTTAAGCATGTTAGGAGCATAGTTATCTATAATTCTTTTTTGTTTCATAACGTATAGATCACTTTGCTTTTCAGCATACTTCTTGTGAACATTCTCAAACGCAAACTTGTCAATTGATACTCCTAGTTCTCTAGAAACATTTCTATTTATCTCAGAGTTAAGTGCGTAATTCTTACGCTCTTGTTGTAATTCAGGGTCTGATTCTATACCAGTAGGCCCTAACAACTCTTGTCTTTCTTTTATTACAGCATCATATTCAGCAGCTAGTTCATTGTCTCCATCGTTAATAGCCTTTTGCATAGCCTCTTCTAAACCATTGATGTCTGTAACTATGTTTTCTCTTATCTGCTCGTCTGTCATATCAAACGTAGAAAGATCTCCCTGCTGTCTTACAGAAGCTGCTACATCAGGGTCTTGCATTAAATTGTTAAATATACTTTGCACTCTAGCGGGCGTAACACTTTCTTCTTCAATACCATTTGTAATGTAAAAATTACCATCTCTACTAATTACTGTACCTTCGTTACCATACTTTCTAACAGCAATGTCTTTCATTTGGGCAGTCATTTCTTCTTGGATGTTTACATCATTTACAAAGCTGAATCCTGCAAAGTAACTTCCCTCATCTATAGTTCCGTCTTCGTTTCTCTGTATACCTTTATAGTTAAACTTAGATCTGTCTAAAGATCTAGACTTAGTAAATGCATTTATTCTACCGTCTTTATAAGCATCATTTACAGATTTTACATAAGCATCATACTTAGATTTATTATTTGCTATGGGAGCATAATCTTTTGCAAAAGACCTAGCACTTCTAGCTACATCAAGACCCATAGTTTCAAAATCACCACGGGCCGCTCTGTCTTCTAGTTGCTGTCTAGTTCTCTGTTCTAACGCTATCTTTTCTGCTAGATCTCCTTCAAAGTCTGCAGCCTGCATTTCATCTACAGTTCCTGCTAACATGTCATCACTGTTAAATGCATTTTGAAATCTTTGACGCTGTACTTCGTTAATCTTCACTGATTGAGGATCACGATATACACTCTGATATGCTTTTAGTCTGTATCTATTACTCATCTATTTATCTTTTTTATCTTCTTTAACTTCTTTAGTAGCTACTGGATCTTTAAACTGTTTGTTAAATATAGCAGCTATATCAGAATTTGTATATGGTTTACCTGTGTCAGGGTTGATTTGACCTTTTAAGAAAGTTCTTAATCTATCTCTTTCATATATACCCATATCACCTGTAGCCATTGCTAATCTTTCGTTAGCTTTATAGTCCATAACATCACCTGCAGTTCCAGCAATACCTTGACCTAATACATCAATAGCTTCTTGCTTTCTATCTATTTGAGCAACTCTTTCAGCTTCTCTTGCAGCAGTATTAACTTGGTCTACTTGTAATCTATTAGCAATGTTTCTTGCTTCAGCCTGTTGTTGCATCTGAGCTTCTTGATTAGCAATTGCAATGTTTGCTCTAGACTCTTGTGCAGCAATCTTCATATCACCTTCCTGCTTACGTCTATATGAAGCCATCTTAGCAATGATACCAGCTGGTCCTACACCACTCTGTTCTATAAATCTACCCATAGATCTACTATCTGCAGCGTTTTGAGAACGTTCTTGATTGTAGCTTACTCTATCTAGCTGTGGTCCTTTTAGTCTACCAGGGGCTGACATCTGCTCAGCAGGTGCATCCTTTCTAGATAGTGCATATATTGCAGGAATTAACTGTGCTCCCGCAGCAACCAATGCTTCGTTAGGTACGGATTGATATATCTTTCTAAGAGCTTTTTCTTCTGCATCAGTTAACTGTCTATCAGAATTAGCTTTATCTATTAAGTTTTGTTCTTCTAAAGTTAAATCATTTTGAATCTCATCTGACACGTTAGGGTAAGTACCATCTGCATAAGGAAGTATTCCTGGAAGAGAGTTATTATTATACATATCCGTAGGTAACTGATCTATAGTTTTCATAGGGATAGGATCAAATGTACGAGCTGGTTCTCTAACAGGTTCTTTTTTAGTATTAGTATTATTAGCAGGTTTAGATTTTTTATTAGTATTAGCAGGTTTAGGTTTATTTTCATCCTCAACTACAGGAGGCAGCTCAATAGGAATTGTAGTTCCTGGGAAGTACTGAGTTCTAGTAGTTACCCCTTGAGTAAAATCATCAATATCATCTTGATTTAGATCAGTATTATAACTAGTTTGTGTATAATTTCTAAAATCTCCCTTTTGATGCTGACTATATCCACCGGCACCTAACTTAACAACATTAGGATCTCTGCCTGCTTTTTCTTCTTGTAGTTTAGCTAACTGATCAATGTTTTTCTGCGACCCACCATTCTTTAAAATATCTTTATGACGTTGTGCAAATGACTTACCTCCCATCTTTAAATGTTGTGAGAAGAAGTAATCACGCTTACCACCTTTCTTAGCCATAGTAACTTGATCCATTGTCTCGTTACCTTCTACCTCTGTCTGTGGATCTAACATAATACCACCTTCATCGTGTGACTGCCCTTTAAACTCTACAGCATCACTACCTGGTATAGGCTCCATTGTACCTCCCGGTAATGCTACTCCACCTGCTTGATATTGTTTCATACCACCATACATAGCAAGGTTCTGTCCCATGTCGTATCCTGAATACTGTCTATCTTTAAGACCTTCTATTTTTTGTTTTGTTTTAATTTTGTTTAAAGCAACCTCTTGTTTTTCCTCAGCCTTGTCTTCTTCTTTTCTAGCCTTGCCTCTTTGTATAAGTCCTTTACCTAGTCCGTATACAGCACCACCTATAACACCAGCCGCCGTACCTACAGGACCTAGTGATGATCCCATTAATGCTGCAGTTGTCATAGCTGCACCAATACCTGTACCAATACCTGATAGCCCAGAACCAACAGTCTCACCTGTATTCATCGTAGTAGCATCTTGATCATCTGATGCCATCTTAATACCTTCACCTGCAAGTGACGCAATAGCTCCAACACCACCCAGACCTATACCTGCCCCTGCTCCAGCAGCAGCACCAGCTCCTTTTGACACAACATTAGTAGCCTGCTCAGCCCCCTTTGCAGCTAATCCTTGAGTAAAAGATCCTGCAATAGGTTGTGTAAGTGCTTTAGCTCCTGCTTCAGGTAGAACTGTACTTGTAACAAATTCAGCTCCTTTATCAGCAACTAGCTCTACCCCTTTATTTTTTAACTTGTCTGCAGCTAACTTTGCTGCTTTATCAATACCTTTTTGTTTTAGCTTATCAAATACACCAACTTTATCTAATCCTTTAATTCCCATAGATAAGCCTTGTTCTAGCTTTGCAACCTTAGCTGCTTGTGCATCTGTATTAGCTTTAGCCTCATCCATAAACGCAGTAGACTCTTGCTGCTCTTTAAGCTGCTCATCTAATGCATCTAGCTTTGCTTGGTCTGCTTCTTGATAAGTAAGCTGTGCAGTCTCTGGAGTACCCGGCATAGTGTTAGCTCCATACATAGGAGTTTGACTTAACCCACCTGCTTGGTACTTTGCCATACGATCCATGTACCCCCCGTCTTTCTTTTGACTTATCTGGGCAGGTTTTGGAAGAACTGTATATGTATATTGCTTACTATCTTTGTCATAAGTAAGAACTGCATCTTTTGGAATTCTGCCATTAAACTTTCTTTGAAGCTTTTTTCTAACAAGTGCTTGATCGTTTGCGCTTACTCTTATTGTGTCGTTACCACCACCGTTATTATTTTTCTTTGCCATAATTATCTATAGAATTTTTTTGCAGCCACGTCAGTGGAATACAAATTTATTAAATTTTTCTTGGAATTACTATATTTTAATCGTATTCCTACCCATTTGTCTGAGAACTTACGTTGTTTATTCCATGATTTTGTAGCATCTATAAAACTATTATTTATAGTTTCATTCATTCCATCAATATTAAACATAGTATTTGTAGTAGTTGTCTCTACACTTGTAAGAGTTGTTCCTGCTACACTAGCTCCTGGTACACCAAAGTTAGATCCAGTAAATGGTCCCACCGCGGTATTCTGTAATAGAGCTAAGTCTCTAAACTTATTTATTTTCCATTCATTACCTATACGTCTAGTGTTTATCATATACTCTATTTCTTGCTCATCAGATATTTGATGTGTAGTATATACATAAAAACTAGTAAACCCTTGGTCATGTAGTAATGCTTTTGATACACTACGTTTTACATCTATCATGTAGTTAAAACTGTAGAATACCTTATCTTGATCTTTACCTAGATTGTATATAAACTCAAACTCAAAAGGATAAAGAGTTTCATAAAAGTTTCCTCTATTATCTTCATCATCGTGTATATGTATTGCTCTATCTAGAGTAGCATCACTAAACGACATTAAATTATCTTGAGATCTAGAGTATGTATAAGGTATGTAGTCGTGAAATGATACCCACACATTTAACTCTACGTCGTAAGATACTGTCCATCCGTCTTTTGTAAAGTACTCTGTGTCATCAAACTTTATAGGAGTATTTATAAATCCTCCAATAGAAGGATGTGCTTGAACTCTTATTGCAAAACTATTAAGCTCATCAACCCATGCTACCGTAGTATTAAAGTTATTAACTTCTTGTAACTCTTGCCCTGCAGCATAAAGATCTAGAAATGCTTGAGTAGGCTTAAGATCTCTTTTTGTAAGAAGTACTCTATCGTAACGCTCATCATACATAGATGTAAAACCTATACCTGCAATAGGATTATCAAATCCTGAAGGTAATCCATACTGCTCTAATGCATAAGGAATGTTATCTTGGAACCAAGACTCTAATCCTGTTTTACCTATATCATACAGGTTATCTTTAAACATAAAGACTCTACGATTTCTATAGTCTAAACAGAAGTATCCGTGCTTAGTCACTAAGGATACCCACTGAGACTGTGTACCACCGTATCCAAATTTAGTTTGTATAACCTCATCTGGATCTTGTGTAAATATATCACCACTACCTACAAATGATTCTGAACCATCAGATAGTTTCATAGACTGCTTACCTTTAGTTCTAAACAAACTATCTTCTGTATGTAAGAATAGTAAGTTGTTTAAAGCTACAAGTTTCCAAAGACTACCTCTATCTCTAGGTAAGTCTTTAAACTGTAATGCTAAGTGTACACGGTAGTTATCTCTAATACTTGTATTATCTTCTTTTGCAGATCTCTGCACTCTTGTTTCAAATATAGTAGGACTAGCATCTCTCAAAGGATACGGTATTACAGGTTTAATATCTGCTACCCCTAAAGAGTAATCTCTATTATAATGCATGTTATCTACATCAGTGTAATCTACATTAGCTCTTTGATCTAACATCTTTTTTACAGGACTTGCAGGAAAGTATGAAGAATCTGCATCTGTCTCATGTCTAAAGTTTATGTTATCTGTAGACTCACACATAGTATAAATAAGACTCTTGTGGTCTCTAGCACTTGCTCCCTCGTATTCTGGTCTATGTGTTATTCTATACCCATGTCTGCATATAAATGTATCTCCACCGTATATATCATCAGTTGTAAAATTAGCTCCTGCAGTAGGTGTACCATCTTCTTTTAAAGTGTAGTTTTCTAACTCTTCTCCTAAAACTTCATACCCTGTCCATATTAACTCTTGAGTATCATAAGATAGATACATGTCTGTTTTATACGCTTGAAAATTATGAACTTGCAATTTAGCAATATCATCAAAGTTACCATTACTATTACTTCCGTAAGATACTGATAAACCTGCTCCTACAGTATTGTGCCAAAAT
>Ga0098059_1001135_pt1 | contig 13694 bp, 22 predicted proteins | sample 20_taG_FD_92580 | JGI IMG/M metagenome (GOLD analysis project Ga0098059, IMG submission 92580) | Marine viral communities from the Subarctic Pacific Ocean - 20_ETSP_OMZ_AT15318 metaG | ecosystem: Environmental > Aquatic > Marine > Oceanic | place: Subarctic Pacific Ocean | collected 2015-01-19
TGGAAATTATGGAATGCTAATTTATTTGAAGAAACAAGAGTAGAAACTTTAACTGGAGAACCAAAAGAATATTTAAACAATTGGTATGATGAATTTGTTTTTGATAACAGAATGGATAATAAAGAACTAGATACCTCTAGCAGAATATTAAAATCAAATGTTTTAAAAACTACTTGGGACATAAATCAAAAAATGGATTTAATAAAGTCTCTTAATAAAAAAATAATGCAAATAAAATACAATAAGGGAATGACTTGGCAAAAGAAAACATTAGCCATGGATAAAATTAACAACCTTAAAGAAGAATTGCATAAAGAACTTGGAAAAGAATGGTTGGGTGAAAAATATCTTAAAAATTGGTCTTCTAAAGAACTTCAAAAAATTGAATTTGTTGATGTAAATACAAGTAATATGAAGAAGGGGACTGTGTATTACTCAACTATGGAACAAATAAAAAGATTTATGCCACTTATTAATGGTGATGATAGTTTCGGATTAGGTTCTAAAGCTTGGCAAGAAATAAACGATATTAAGCAATACAGAAAATTATTTTATGGAAGCCAAGATAGACTTGGTGAAATAATAAAATATGGTGGTAAGCAAATACTTAACCCAGAACAACAAAGGCTTCTTGAAAGATTCCCAGATATGAATACATATCAAGACATAGAAAGCGCATTGTTGTTAAGAGGTGTCAATAAACATGGATTAAAATTTTTATGGGCATTTATGCAACCTTCTATAAACAAAAATAAAATTGGAGTGTTTGACGGAAATCCAATAGCGGTTCCATTTGAAGCTAAAGAAGGATATGACCCATCATCTAGATATAGAAGAGGTTTAAATTTCTTAACTCAACTTGCATCTAGAGATGAAATGATTTTGTTTGGTGAAAATATATTAGATGCTGAAACAAAACAATTAGCTAAAACATCATTAGCTTATATACAAGTTACAGAAGCTCAATTCCAAAGATTTTTTGATAGAAAATTTGATATGAACAGATTAGTATCTGACAATCTAGGTGAAGCATATATGTTTGGAGGAGATGCTCAAAGAAAATTAATATATGATGCTATTAAACTTCCTAATTTTCATAAAGATTTTGAAAAACGATTTGGGGATTTTGGTACTATTGAATGGACAAAAACTGGTGATAAAATTAAAAATGGTTTTGGATTATTTAATGACCATTTATTTAGTTTCTATAAAGATATTATGGACGCTGCTGGTAAATCAAAAGAATTTGATACATATATAGACCAAATGAGTAATTTACAAGAATTAATGATGAGCAATAACATTCTTAATCCTGTTTCTTATTTACATGCTAGAAATTCTATGGATGCAGATATACGAGACATTGCTCAAAAAACAATTGGATTAGGATTAAAACAAGGTAATTTAAAACCAGAATTAACTAACAAATTAATGAGTAATCCAGTCTATGCATTAATGGGTGGAAGTAGTTATTTTAAAAATCTTAATTTAGAAAAATCTGGAAAACAAGGAATGGATAGTTTAAAAGAAATGTATAAAAAATCTAGAGCTGTTGAAAATGTTAGAAAGAATCTTCCAATAGATGAAAATAGCGAGGAAAGACTTCGCAGAATGAAAGATGAATTAATTGAATTGGAAAAGTGTGCAGTATAATGGCTTCTGTAAATTGTAAAATAGTAAATCCACATTATAAAGAATTATTAGATACTATAGATAATTGGTCTAAATCTAATTTAAGTAGAAAACAAATGAACAATCCTTATGAAGCTGCTTTCAGGTTAGCTGAAAGAGATTTTCTTGTTGAGTTAGATACATTGAAATATGATACTAATTCTGAAATTCTAACTAAAGGAAGGCTTAATGGATTTAAAAAGACTTTAAAAATTTTAAATCAAAATATTAAATCTGGAAAATTAGATAGTCAATTTGCTCAATACTTTTATCAAACATCTCATTATGGTGCAAAAGACCCAGTCATTGGTGGTTATTTAAAAGATATGCAAAATTCTAGTTTTCATTTTAGGAAGAATGAATTAAGAGATAGGAATAGATTTAAAGAAATTATTATGTCTTTGCAAAAAGACGCAGGTATCAATAGTATGCTTGGAAAATTAGGATATAGAGCAGCTCAAAAAAGAATGACTAAATTAGATAATGATTTAGTTAAAGCAATAAATAATGGAGACGATTCTAAAGCATCTGAAATTCAAAAAGAAATAAACAAACTTACTACTGATGGTGAATTAAAATCTTTTGGTGATTTCATGGATGTTGTTGAGCGTGGTTTAAAAGAAGCTACTGAAGCTAAATACGGTGTTATAAAAGACAAAGCTGATAAAGGTGATTCTTCTTCTCAAAATCTTTTAAAAAAAATTGATGATGGTAATGCAAGAGTTGTATTAACAGATAGAGAAATTGCCAATATAGTAAAAGATAGAAATGGTGTTGCTTTAAAAGAAAGGCCAGAATTATATAAAGCAGTTGTACAATATGATGTTATGATGCAAGATTTGTACAAGTCTCTTAGAAGTGGTATAGACCAAAGAATAAATTCAATTATTGAAAGAATGGAACTTAATGGTGATAAAAAATCAGTAGATGAATTAAAAGATGTTAAAGATAGATTAAGAAAACAACTTATGCCTAAATATAAAGCTGGTTATTTTCCACACTATGTAAGGGATTTAAGTGCTCCTTTTATGCAGAAAATGATGCCACATTTAGATGATTTACAATCAGCTGCTAATCCATATATAAAAGATAAACCTAAGACAATTATAGATATAGCAAATAGTATTAGACTTGATATTGACGAACATGCTAAAGGAATAGCAGAAGAAGCTGATTATAATTATAGTAAACATTTTTTAAATGTTGTTGATAGTTATATTACAGATGTTAATAGATTTAATTTTACTTCATTTACAGATGCTCATTTTATGAGATCATTGTCTGGTGTAGAAAAAATATTTAAAACAAAAGGGTCAGCTCAAGGGTACGGTCAAAATATAGTTGATTATATTACAGATTTACATAAAGCATCTAATGGGGATACTGATATAAGTCCCAAAACTAGGGCTTTTATGAGGTCTTTACTAGGTTTTGAGTTCATATCTAAGTTGGGAGTTAATCCACGATCAGCTGCAAGAAATTTTACACAAAGATTATTAGATTATGTAGAGTGGGGGCCAATCCAAATATCTACAATGAAAGAACAATTAAAAAACATGAATCTAAAAACTGCTAAAGGAGTTGAAGTTGATTCAGATGTATTTGTTGAAAGTGCTTTAAAAGATGCTGGTCTTTTGTTTGATGAAGTTTCTCCACAATTATTAGAAACTGGATTAATGGCTCCAGCCTCAATGTTTAATTTAAGAGTTTGGAATGAATCTAAAGGTAAATATGAAATAAGAGAAAAAAGTAAATTGGAAAATTTTTCAGATGCTACATCTACTATAGCTGCTAAAACATCTTGGATACATAGAAAAGCTGAAAACTCAAACAGAAAGCATACTTTTAAAATAGGTTTTGCTCAAATGTATAAATGGTTGAAAGATAATCCGCAACTTGCCGAATCTAAAAAGAAAGAATGGGGTGAAAATTTTTCTGAAGCTAAATTAGAAACATCTATACAACAAATTGCTCAAAACTATGCTAAAAATATGGTTATTCTTAATCATTTTGATTACGCTGATTATGCAAAATCAAAAGCATTTAGAAGTAAAATTGGTAGATTTATGTTTCAGTTCCAACATTATAGTATGGAATTTTTTGAAAGAAATGTTAAAATTTTAAAAGAAGCTAAGCAAGATGTATTAGCAGGTAATCTTATGCCAAATGGGGATGCTCGAGGATTGGAAAAAGCATATAGAATGGCAGCTGCTTATTTCTTAGCTCCTGTTATAGCATCTGCAATAACTGGGCTTAACTTTAGTAACCTTGTTGAGCATGATTCTGCAAATAGAATAAATCAACTTGCTACAATTATGACTGGTGATGATGACGATATTAAGAAAGCATTTTATGGAAAAGGCCCTATACTTTCTACATTTGGAGGTCCCCTAGCATCAGATGTATTAGATATTGGAATGATGATGGATGTTATTAATCTAGATGAAGATTCATTGCTAACTATTATTACGGGTATGCAAGAATATGATTTAAACAGTCAAAGCACTGATCTTACTAAAAAAATTAGATTATTAAATGGATTTGCAGGTAGATTAATTGAAAGACACATTCCTCAAATTAATGAAGGTAAAATTGGATGGGCAATCCAACAAGAATTGGGATTATATCCTACAAAAGAAGCAAGACAAATACAAAAAACATATAAAAAAGCTAGAAAAAAAGTTCTTCCGTCTGGAATAGAGAATAGTCTTAAATTATTAGAAGAGGGCCAGTTAACTTAACCAACCCCCTTCTTTAGCATATGATATAATTAATAATAAAGAGTATATGCTAATTTGTTAAATTGTTTTTTATTCTTTCTTCAAATATAGGGATTACTGTTTCGCACATATTTTTTAATTCATTAATTACCGTTAATAAAATTAGATTTTTATCTTTATGACTTGTTTCTTTACACATATTTAAACATTCTAAATTTGCTTTTAAAGACAATTCAATAATATCGTATTCATTCATTATTATTTTCCTCCTTTTCTGTGTACACTCCGTACATTGTTATTAAAATTGAATCTGCATTCCATAGAGTAGTTTTCTGGTCAATGTCAATATAATCAGAAGCTATCTCTTTAAGTTTATTCTTTCTATCTTTTTTTTCTTTTGGAAGTTTAATGCCTAACTTTGTTTCCCACCATCTCATCCATTTCTGTGGTGATACTTCTATTGTTTTAATTCCCTTAGCGTCTAGTATTCCTAACCAAACTCCATAGTTTACTCCAAATTTAAACAAAGAACTTCTACCATCATGAGGCATTGCATGGACTTTTTCTATATATGCTACTATTTTTTTATGATATGCTTGTTTTGCCATAGCGCATAGAATTGTCCTTCCATGTATTAATTTATGGCATTTATATGGGGATACTCCGTTCTTCTTTCTAATTTTATTATCTGTTGTTGTAAAACTGATAGCTCCATTAGCACCTGGGTCTATTCCTATTATTGTTTTATTCATTTTTTTTCCTTTTTCTATATTCTCTTCTTATTTTTAATAATTTCTTATCTAATACTTTTTTATTGTTTTTATTTTTTACAAATGGATTAAAATAACTGTATTCATTTTCTATGTTTTCAAGATTATCTCTATTTAAAAAATCTAAAAATTCTGTTGCTCTCATTGTGCATCCTTTCTATGTGAATAGTTATGTGCGCTTTTAACGTACTTTTTCTTGTATGTTTTTCTTCTTCTTGATGGTGGATTGTACTTATCTCCTAGTATTTCTCCATCGAAAACTTTTACCAATTGGTGAAGTAGTCCCGATTCCGACCTTACCATATTATTGTTTTTGTAATGTCCACAACCTTTGCTCATTATTTTTTGAGGTATAGGTTTTGGGTGCTCCTTTTTTGCTAAAGAAAACCAATAGCATTTGGAGGAGACTTCAAAGAAGCACCCGTAACAACTCTTACGCAATATTATCTTTCTCTGCCATGTTTGAGTTCATATAAAACTTACATCTTCCTCCATTGAACCCAACTTTATGTGTACCTATCTTTCCGTATCTACTTTTTGATACTATAATCTCACTCTTATATGGATTATATTTTTCACTATCAAAGTTATGTCCATAGAATACAAACATTGCAGATTCAGCAGTTTGTTCAATTACACCCGACTCTGCATAATCACTCATACGTGGCCTAGGATCAAATCTCTTTTCTATTTCTCTGTTTAATTGCGATACCAATATAGAAGAACAATTTTCTTGCTTACATATCCATTTATATTCTTGCATAATCTTTTCTATCTCGAATCTTCTACCTTCCTTAACTCCACTAACATCTATAAGCTGAATATAATCATCAATTACAACATCTGGTTTATGCTTAGCAATCTCTCTTAAACAATCATCTAATGTTCTAACATTGTCAAACATATGGAATTTTTCATACTTATGTTTCATCTTTTCAGATATTAATTCAAATTCATCTTTATCATTTTCAGATAAATCATTCCTTCTTATATCTCCATATTTAAGTTTGTTTGATTCCATTACTGTCATTTTCTTTAACATTTCCGTATTGCTCATTTCTCTATTGAATAACATTACTGTGTATCCTTGGTCAATTAATCCATTAATAATATTAATTACTAATGTTGTTTTACCATGACCAGGTCTACCTCCTAATACTGTTATTTCTTTTCGAGTCATACCACCTGCAAAATGATCTAAATGTCCTAAATTAAATGGTATTAGATTGCTATCTTCTTCTACTGTTGCTCTCATTTCATCAATTAGTACATCTATATTCCTTTGTTGGGATGGTTGTACCTGTCTTAATTCCTCTATTAATTTGCTATGTTTTTCTAAGATACTATTTACATTCTTATAATCATCATAACTTGCATTTAATAAAGCTTCTGCTGACTTAGCAGTTTCTCTTTGAATATGTTTTTCCCATACTATCCTTGCATATTGTGTTACGTTAGCTAATGATGTAACTTTTTCAGTTAACCCAGTAATATAATATGCTTTACTGTCTCCACTAATATCCTTTACCTTATTACTTAATGTGATAAAGTCTATTTCTATTCCATCTTTATATAGTTCTTTTATTGATTTCCATATTGATTGATTGTCTGAATTATAAAAAGCACCATTATCTCTTATCCAAGCTGTTGCTATCATTATTTCTTTTTCACCTCCTTCTATAATACATCCAAGCAATGCCTCCTCAGCGTCTTGAGCTGAAGGAGTTATTTTAATCTCTTTAGCCATTTTGTCTCCTTTTAGAATAAACCTACTTGGTTTGTAGGCTCATAATTTATTATTAAGTATTCCTTACGTTCTTTTTTCTTAGCTTCATCTGTAGCACCTGCATATTTTAAATCTATGGTTCTTACATCGTAGTCTTTATATAGTTCTTTTACTTCTTCTCTATAATCATAGCTAACCATAAATTTTCCACCTTCATTATGTATCTTATCAACTTTTTCTCTTAACCTTAAATGGTCATCTGCATTAAAGTTATGTTGATAGTATTTATTACCTTTTTCATGTGCAACAAAGTAAGGGGGATCAAGATACCAGAAATCTCCAGACCTAGGATTATACCTATCAATTAATTCAGCAAAGTCTAGATTTTCTATTGTAGAGCCTCCTATTTTTTCTCTAGAATATTTAAATTCTTCTTCCCAATTCTTTCTCCAATCTTTTATCATTGACATTGGAGTATGAATTAGTTTGTTGAAGCTATGTCTAATACAATAAAAGTATTGAGCTGCTCTCATTGGATCGGGTATCTCAATCTCTCGTTTTTCTTGAACCTCAACCTTGTAATCTAAGAATAATTTTCTAGACTTAGGAATCCAATTTAGTATTTCTACTAACTCATCTAATTTATATATTATACACATATAGAGATTTACAATGTTGTTATCTTTATCGTTTAGTACGTTCCATTCTGCCTTAGACTTTCTGAAGAACATTGATAAACCTCCAGAAAATACTTCAAAATACCTATCATGTGGGGGTATGAGAGGAACAAATTTTTTGCTCAGCTCATACTTCCCACCATAATAAGGTATGACAATAGGACAATCGTACCAATCAAGCGATGGCAACTTTCGCCTCTTTTTCAGCCCATTTCTTTATTGTAGGATACAATCTTCCTTCAATATTATGAGTTGATTGTTGGTTTCTATTCATGTGATGACTTAGTACGTTTGTACCTACGTTGAACAAATCCCAAAACGATTTAGGTGAATTAGCTATTAATGCCTGTGTTACCATCTCATTTGCTTGTAATGGAAACATCTGTAAGAAATCAATAACATGCTTGTCTTTAAAATTAGTTCCCTGTAATACAGGAAATTCTTCTTTAAAGATTACTTTTGTTTTATCCATAGTTTCTGATATTACTTCATCAAAATCATCAAAAGAGATGTTAGATTTAATATGTTTGTTCTTGTATCTAGAAGCAACTATACCTATAACAGCTCCATTTAAGCAGATCAACCTAAATGCTCCAGCCATGATATTTACTCCAAGTGTACCATCATAGCTATTACCTACAACAATCTCAGGTGTTAACTCATCTTGTTTTCCAATTTTAACAAGGTGTTTTGGGAAATGCCATTTCATGTGAACTGACCTTCCATTACTAAATATAGACACTTCTTTTACTTTTCCACCGTGTTTCTTAACAATTGGTTCAGCTGCCTTAATGATAGATTCATTAGTGACAAGTCTATAACTATCTGTCATACAACTAAGTATTTCACCAGTATCTTCTCTTGTAATAAATTTATAACCAGTATTTTGTACTTCACCTTTAGAATTGTGTATATCAATTCCTATTGCTGGTACTTCCTTTACTGGAAACATTGCATTTTGTAACATATCTCTCTCCTTTTTTATGTTATTTAAATGGTGATTCTAAAAATTTCTTAAATCCTTTAACTACTTTTATCCAAAATATATCTTCTTTTCCTCTAAAGTTGTTAGGGATATTCTTTTTTTTCTTAGGCATTTCTCTCTCCTATATAGTTTGTTATTAATGAAACTATCATACCAAATCCAAGTAATGATACGACTATAAAACACAACCCTAACCCCAATGTTAAGGTGGATAATGAAATTATAAAAAACTCCATTACCCATTCTGTTATATCAAACATTACCATTTTATTCCTCCTCTTCTTTATATACAGGTGGGGCAGAACCAATTCTCTGCCTTTCCTTTTTTCTTATTGTTTCTGCATTTTTCTCTCTATTTACTGCAATACTTCTTAGGTAAGCAAATCCTTTTCCATGATGAGCATATTCTCCTTGATAATATTGTTCTAAAGACCATTCTATAACATTATCTTCAACTTCTTTAATTCCACAAAGAAACTTATAGTAGCTTAATCTATGTTCGGATGGTATTTGAGTTATTATAAAAGAAGCTGCTTTATTTAGCATTTTTACTGTTCTTTTATTTCTCACTTTTAAAAGAGAGTTCATATGCTTTCCAATTCTAGGATTTCCTTTCAGGTAATATCCGCAAGCTGGACATTTTTGCATTCTTAGCCTCTCTTTTCTCTTTTTCTAATCTAACTTTTAAATCGTATAGATATTTCTCTGCTTCTTGTTGTCCTAATTCAGTTACCAAAGCTTTTATTTTTCCCATTGTTCTCTCCTTTACAATAGTTACATAGTTCTTTTTGTTTTCCATATGTAGGAAAGTCAAAATAATGATAAGTATTTTGTTTACTACCATAATATATGGACTCCCAACATTTTTTACATTTTATACAATATTTGATATTTCTATCTGCTTTTCTAGCGTCTTGTGCTTTTTCTCCCCATGGTGGTTTCTTATTAACTTTCATTTTCTTGATTAATCCTTTCGTCTTCAAGAAGTGCATCTGTATCTCGATCTCCAGTTATTTTTGGAACCTCATCATATAAGTCCCAATATGGAACCTCACCATATAATCTTTTTTCTAACCATTCTATTCTCATTTCTAATTCTTGTTCCCTTGATGTAACTATTTCTTCACATCCAACAGTCATTAATGGTTTCTTTTTACTAATATCATGTTTTGGAAATCTTTTCTTTAGATATTCTTCTAAGTCTTTTCCAGTTAGCTCTGCATTTCCAGAACCATCTTGTATTATTGCCATAACTAATCTCCTATTATTTTAACTTCTGTTTTTAATCCCCACCTTTGCTTACCTAAATAAAATTGTTTGTCTTCTGTTCTTTCATTCTTAACATCTAATACCAACACTGAAGATGCACATTCTGAATGCTCTAGAACAACAGCTTGTAACCCACTGTTAGTATTAACTAATTCACCAACAACAACATCTCTTAAATAGGCAAAACCTTTAGAAGGTGGCCATATAGGTTTGTCAATCAATGCAGCTTTCGCAAGCTTGTGGGCCATTCCTATCTTCTTCTTTTGTTTCGTTTCTGGTTTCAATTTTTTTCTCTCCTTCTATTATATCTTTTCTTATTTGAATAAAATCATGTTTTATTTTATGTGTAAACATACTATCTGCATCGAAATGTTCAGCTGCTTCTTCAGTAAACTGTAAAGCATTAATAACCATTTCTATTTCAGATTTTGTTAATTTAATTACTGCGCTTGATTCTTTATTCATATCTCTTCCTTTAAAATTTTGAGGGTAGTCTCGGGAGAACGTAAGGGAGAGACGAGAGAGAGATTGTATATAATATCTGACTACCCTCGCCTCAAATTTACTTCTATTGCATATAGCTATAAAAACCCTTTTTTCTTTTTATTTAGAATGGAACATCATCATCTAATTCTACCTCAGATAACTCTTCACCGTCTTTCCAAGTTTCTAAAGAAGCTACTTTAAAAGTAGACCTCTTTTCTTGTTGGTCAACTGGAAGGTCTTTGGTTTCCCTTGTGACATATTCTTGTCTCTTTAGATTAATAAGAACTGGTTTACCCATAACATCTTCTTCTTCAATCAGCATTAATTTCTTAATACCTTTATTATCTTCACATTTTATGCCAAGATTTTCTAGTAAGTCAAAGTATCTACTATTCTTACTAGCTGAAGATGTATCTGTGAATACCCAGAACCCACTATCATATAATGTTCTTCCATCTAAATGCCCACAATTTTCAGTTGCTTGTCCGTCTCCATTCATAATAGGTATTCTATCACCTTTTTCATCTTTCTTATAATTGTATCCATCCATTTCCCATACTTTTTGAGTATAATCAGCAACTTCAGGTGCTACTTTATATGTCATATTGACAACAATAGCTTCACCTGCTCTTGTGTTTAACTCTTTAGTATTCAAAGATGTTATATGAGCTGGATAGATTCCTTCTTCAGTTGGAACCCATTTACTCGTTGAATCAAATACAGCGTCTAATGCTTTTGCCATTATTTCTCCTATTTATTGGTTGTTTTTGTTGTTGTGTATTCGTCTCTAAGTTTATAATACTTAGTAGTAAACTCTTCCATTTCTTTAGAAGGAGTAGCCCCTTTAGCTCCACGAAAGTAAAGCTGAGGTTCTACAAATTTACCATCTGCAGTTTTTATAAACCTTTTAACGGTTGCTCTGCTCTTAGCAATAAGCTTCTTGCCTTCCATTGCTTTTTGAGCCTTTTTCGACAGGACCCCACTATTTATGAGGTCTTGGGTATCTTTTTGTGATATTTTTCCCATTTTATTGTTCTCCTTTTATCTTATTATGTATAAAAACATCCACTTTACTCTCTAAATCCTCAGGTTGAGGTAATGGTTGTTCTTCTATTGTGAAAGTATGAAATGAAGGGTTCACAGTTAAAGATGTATTATCTTCTGTTTTAAATACCATCATTGGCCTTCCATTCAGAAGTTTAGTACCTTTATATACTACTCTTCTAAATTCTTTACCATCATTAGTACCTACTGTATAACATTCTTCTTCAGAAAGAAGATTATCATCATAACTATTATTCAGATTTTTCATTATGTTTCTCCAGTTCTTTCTCTAGTTTAAGTTTAGATGAATTATAATTAGCAGTATTTATTGCTTGATCTTTTATTAATTCATGTATTTGATTGAATTTGGTTTCACTAATTTCATCAGCTATTACAAGCATATCATGTTTTTGTTCATCAGTTAATGTTAAATCTTCAACTTGATTACGATATACATCATCTGCAATATTTAGATACATTTGTAAAGCTTTCTTAATACAATCAGTATTAGATGCTTTTACATCATTACCTATATCAACAAATTCATTAGTTCCACGTTTCTTCTGTATTCTATGAGCCGCTACCATATCACCTTCTCTCCATAATCCCTCATCATACCATCTTAATCTTCCATGCACAACGTATGCTTCACTTCCTAATACTTCAGTTTTCTGTATTGTCCAAGACCAACCTGGATAATGTTTATCTGCAATCTCTCTCATATAGGAAAATTCTACATAATCCAATCCCATCTTTTTCTTAATGAAAGGTTTGGGAGTCTTAATTCTAGATACTTTCTTATGTTTGTCTGTTATTGCCTTTCTTATTATATCAGTAGCTTGAAGCATTTGCTCATCAACTACTATTATGTCATTTTTATTGTTCATTTTTTCTTACTCCAATATATACTGGTGGAAATACCGTTGTCTCACCTTCTCTAGACTTGGTATCTTTAAAATAAGTCCACTGCATTAATTCTTTATTAAAGAAACTGTATAACCTATTCATTGGCGTGCCTCTTTGAACATCATCTAAAGCTTGAGAATAAGCGTGACGATAACCTCGTCTATAACTTGTTTCTTGTGATCTGAGTTGTTCTTTTTGTTCACTAGTAAAAGGTTTCATTAACTCTTTTGATGTCATTATTTTCATTGTTTTTCTCCTTTAGTATTTCTTTTTTTTATCAGCTAATGTACTAGGACAGATACTATAATACTGACAGTATCTACATTCCCAATCTGCTACAGGTACACCATATGTAATCTCAGGCACTAATTCATCTCCGAATCCTTTCCCCATATCTTCTTTCATTTCATATACTTCTGTCCAATATTCAAATGCTTTATCTATCCATTCATTACTAACAATTTGCTCTCTCATTTGAGATGTATTTTTATTGTACCACATTAAATACATATTGATTCTATCTGGTTCATATGTATGTCTTACTGTTAATGCATAAGTTCCTAATTGAAGTTTGTAATTAGTATCACTACCAGCTATTCTATTTTTCTTTAATCCAAACTTTGTAGTCCATTTATATGCAGCTGCAGTTTTATAATCATATAGATTAAATTCAACTTCTTTTGAAACATTGTTGTTTATTAACTCACCAACATCAAAAGTTCCTACAACGTCTAATGGTTCATATTTTACTTTTTCTTCAATATGAATACTTCTTTTAATAGGACTTTCTGGTAATTGCATATCAGCAAGTTTATCTTCATACATAGACATTGCTTTTTCTAAATCAGCATGTACTAATGTTCCAAGTCTTAATAACCTAAATGACTTATCATCTTTTGAATCAGATGGAAAATCATAATAGGAATACATTTGTTTTCTATAGCAACTACCAGCAGATGAAGCGTGAAAGACATGTTTATCTCTTTCTCTTAGTGTGTCTTGATGTTTTAGATAGGCACTGTAAATCTCTTTAATGTCCATTTATCTCTCCTTAAATGTCTTGTAAATTTAATAATATCAATAGTTAGAGTCAACAGTTGATTTGATCCATTTCTTAAAATTATCAATATATTGTTTACTTTTACCTCCAATATTAAATCTTATTGGTTTGTCAAGTTTCCAAAATCCTTTAGGTGTAAATGGATTACCTTCATCGTATAAAGTTGTCCACTTCCAGTCGTATAATGTAAAAATATCACAATTATTACAATTATTTGGAACAGGTTCTTTACTTTTAAATAAATATTCTCCAGATGTTTTGCCATCACCGGAACCTTCTAAGGGCGTTCCAAATGTATTAACTAATTTCTCTGGTATAATTTCTATTTCACTTTGATAACAAGTACCATTTGCTAAATCTCTATCATAAACTAATTTAAA
>Ga0098059_1001137_pt1 | contig 13690 bp, 19 predicted proteins | sample 20_taG_FD_92580 | JGI IMG/M metagenome (GOLD analysis project Ga0098059, IMG submission 92580) | Marine viral communities from the Subarctic Pacific Ocean - 20_ETSP_OMZ_AT15318 metaG | ecosystem: Environmental > Aquatic > Marine > Oceanic | place: Subarctic Pacific Ocean | collected 2015-01-19
AATTCCATCAGCAGTACCACCGACCTTATGTTTTTCGCTAATTAATTTAATTTCCGCTGCCAAAAACTTAGGTTTCATGGCTTTTTTAAACTTTTTAAAAGCACCATAGGCAATCTTAGCCCTCTTCTTTTGATTTGGAGTGTAATCATCGCCAATCTCATATTCTTCTTTGTTAATATTTGCCTCACATAGAGCATGAGCTAATGTTCCAATATCGGCAGCATCTTGAGTAAATGTCTTAGGGTCCTTACCTTGTTTTGCCATCTTAATGCCCCAGTTCATTAATATATTTTTATTCCAGCCTAATTCCGATCCCATTACCGTTGTTACCGATGGAACAATAACTTTATTTTTAGTCTTATACCTTGTATGTGCTTTAAATCTTCCCATTACTCTTTGTCTCCTTTAAATTTTTCTGGATAAGCTGGAGGAATAGCCATAGTAAATGGATTATGGAAAAGATTCCATTTTCGCAACTGCTTAGTCCAAGCGTATAACTGACTTAGCTTATGTCCACCTCTAATATCTCGTAATGCTTGATGATAACCATGTCTATATCCTCTTCTATACCCTCTATCATCTACTTTGGTATCTTCCAGGTCTTTTGTATCTAATATTTCCATTACTCCCCCCACTTATCATTATTTACGATCTGAGCAATAATTCCATATACAGATAAGTCTTGTAGCGTATCTATAATGGATTCATTTACTGCCGTTTCCCCTTTATTGTTATGTAATATGTTTAGCAATCTCTGAACTTTATCATTAGTCCTTATAGCAATCCCTAGTAAAGCCAATTCTTTATTGCCACCCATAGATATATTTCCTGGACCATAGTCATGTTGCTTTTTTGCAAATAATTCAATCTGCTCTTTATTAATCTTTTCAAATTCTTCCATAGTTTTGGGGAATTTCGCTTCAACTATTTCTTTTATGCTTTGCATCTAATTTCCTTTTCATGTGTTTAATCCAAATATTTTCTAATATATCTAACCCACTAATCCTTAAATAAAATCGTATCATTTCTCCACTATGGTAATCCGTGTGTATAAACCAGTTGTAAATCCATTTCATTTTCATCTATGGCTCCTACATGGCTCTCTTTTTTTCCCAATAGTTGGGATTCCTGTTGGATAAAAGGCATATTTCTTTTCGCCTTGAATAGATATAAAGGACCATACTCCTTTACAAACTGGACAGACTTTTAATACGTCATCCGTTTTCTTCGGTGTGTTTTTCTTTTTAACTTTGGGCATCGCTTTAGATTTTCCTCGATTTTATTTTCTGCACCTGCTATACCACAATAAATGTGACCTCGCTGATGAGTACAGAATCCGCACATTTTATAGTTAATTATTGGACACGGCTCAAACATTCTATCAACCATTCGTAATCAACTATACACTTAAAATTTTTAATATTATTGGCTCTCATTGTTTTTATATCTGCATTACCCAAATCAAAATATTTTGGCATAGACTTTCGGCTTTTGGATTGTACCTTAATCTTATAGAACCGATCATCTTTTGAGAGCTTTGGGTTTCGTATTAATACATCTACATCAGAGCTTTGACCAATAGCCCTACCATCTGATCCAAAAGCACGAACTGCATCGAGTCCGTGCTTTTCTGCTATCTCTTTGCACTCTATTTCGTGCCGATAGCCTTTTGCCTTAGGGGACTTAAGCACCTTTAAGAATTGCCTCTAGTTCATCATCTGTCTCTACAACAACTTCATCAAATGGACAATCATTTCCACCATTACTTTCTATTAGCTGAACAGAATTAAGGTACATGGAAATGTATTTAGTTCCAGTTGCCTCAGTTTGGGTAGCAGTAAAGCGAACATTTACTTCATCTCCTTTATCGGGAATAGTGGTAATCTTTCTTTGTTTATGATCCCATATTTCTGGAAAAGCTGTTTGATCACGATGTAAAGTAGTTTTAAAGGTTTGTTGCTCTCCATACTCTTCACTTGTCTTATTCCCCGATAGCTTCCTATCTTTTCCTAATTCAGCTTGAATCTTCTTTAAGATTGCTCTGAATTTTCCATCGACACTTACTGTAAGGCTATGTATCCCTTGCCTATCAAACTTAGTATCTAAACTATCTAAGTGTGAGAAGACAACAGAAACTGGACCAGTATGTAAAACCTTCTTTATTGGTTTTCCCATATATTCTCCTATTGTATTATTGTTAAGATTGAATTAATGACAACCATTGTTAATAATAATGTTAACAATAGTAATATAAAATTTTTATGAATAAGGTATATAAGTGTCTCAATCAATGACTTCATACTCCAAACCAATCTGCTCACATTCAGAAATCACTAGATGTTTTATAATCTCCTGATCTTTTTTTTCTTCTATTTCTGCCTTATATGACCCCTTACTTTGGGTATTTGTTGCAATAACTGAATATCCCTTACGACCAATTGCTCTAGTCATAAATTTTTCTACAGACTCTAATGTACTAAAGTACATTTTTTCTTTATTTGGCTTGATTCTAATCTTCATAAAATGGGGGAGACCTCTACGGAGCAAAGGAGAAAAGCCCCCCCCTGGGATACGAAGTTCCCTGTGGTTTGTAGTTGTGGAAGGGAACTCTTAACCATTAAATAAAATATTATAATTTATATTTAATGCATCTGCACACTTTCTTTTATAAAGTTCATTAAAGTTTCTTTTTCCATGAATCATTTTATGCATATAGGCTCTCGTAATACCGCATTGACGAGAAAGCCATGCTATAGATCGTTCTTGGTTCTGTAATTCTTCTAGTATTTTTTCGTTATTCATTATATCTCTTTGTAATATTGGATACTTTTAGTATACATTATATTAAAGACCAATAATTATTAATACAAGCTTTTTTATTATATCATTTATCAATCCCCAATAAATTGGGGATTAGTATACTGCTCGATCCTGGATTATGGCATTTTAGGGTTTAAACAGTATACTAATTTATATGTTTTTTTTACTTGTCAACAATATGTATTCTATATAAATTAAAGTATTAGATTAAAGGAGTAAAGGCATGGCAAGTAAAATAAAAATAGGACCCAATAAATGGAAAATTAGATGGAAAGACTATCAGATGAACACACGACCATCTAAAACAATAATAGGGACAAAATCACAAGCAGAAGAATTGCAGAGAGAAAAATCAAATTTAGAATCTCAGTTAAGAGATGGTTTTATTGTAGATCGTATTAATATGGATGCTACCATTGATTCCCTAGAACAATGGTTTTTGGGTAGTAAAAATAACAGGGGGCAATATAACGGTAAGGGTTTAAGGTGGAAAAATGCTAAACGAGAAAAGCCTATAAAACATAAAACAATATTACAATACAAAAGGGCTTTTATAAACTTTAAAAAAGTTTTTGGAGATACTTATTTAATTGCATCTTTATCATCAAGAAAATATAGATCCGCACTATCAGATAGAAAGTTATCTGGGTTAAATGTTAATATAAGATCAATGGTTGCTATGATTAATACCGCAACCAGACATCCAGATAAAATTATCTCTGAAGTACCATCTACTTTATTTATTTTTCAAACAAATAAACCATCTCCTAAATACCTTGAGTCCAATCAGGTTGCAATGATCCGATCATTAGATCTTAATAAACACTATGAAGGGAAGCCATATGATTTTGACACTAATGAGACTATGCGAATATTTAACCTTTATTTAGAGACAGGTTGCCGTTTAAACGAGCTTTTATCTCTCACATGGGGTAATGTTAACTTTAGTAAAAAATACCTCGTTATATATGAGGGTGCTAAATCAGATAAAAGAAGGATTGTTTATCTAACTTCTTTAGCTATGAGACTTCTTATGGAAGTATCTGGAAGGCCGAGGCCAATGCCTTACACTAATACAAAGGTTCGGCAACGTCTAAATGACTTAGTTAAGTTATCAGAGATACCTTTTACTACTCATACATTAAGAAAGACTTGTGGTGCTTTTATGTTAACTGCTGGAGCATCGATAGAAGCAGTTGCCGACCATCTGGGACATGAGGATATTCAGACTACTAGGTCTTGGTATGCTCGAATCTTAGAGTCTGGATTAAGAAGTGCAGTAGAAAAATTAGATAAATTTAGCAATAACATTAATAATCAAAATATCTATCTACAAGATAGTAATTAAAACTCTTCTTCAATTTTCATTCCCATATTCCAAATATCATTTGCAACTTGATTCATTTCCAATGAGTCTTGAGCAAATCTAGCAAATAAATAATCAGACTCTGATGTTGAAGTACCATCTGCTGTGAATATAAAAGGAATATGTGGACCATTTACCTTATTCCATATATCTTCTACCGTAGAGTCATCTCCAGAATTGTAAGTACTATAGTCATCGGGCATTAAATCAGTTGAATTTAAATATGAAAAATTCATGTCATAAACGACTCTACCTCCAAATACTTGTTGGTTAGCTGTAGTCGTTAAAAATGGGGATTTACTGGTTGAGGATGCTGTTCTTCCAAAGTTTGCCATATTAGAATATCTTTGCCCCCCTATAGATTCTTGAATATTAACAGAGTCAAAAGTTATATTTCTTTTTACATTTAAGTCTGGAGAATGTGGCATATCATAAAATTCTCCTACTATGATACACCCTACTGTTAAATCGGTTGAGCTACTAAAGGAGGAATCCCCCTCAAATTGAACACCAATATATCGTAAATGACTTTCAGCAAAGGTGACAATAGTGCTACCATCTGAAGCTGGAGTAATTATGTTTGTAGATATACTATTAGCATTTAATACCTGATCGCAATCTAATGCCGTAGCACTGCCAAAATCATATCCTTCAATATGACCTTTTGTATCTGATGCAGAAATTCTTATTTTAGCATCAGCAGATGAACAGTTATGATTAAGAATTGCAACAAACGAGTGCCTACTATTTGATTCACCCATAACATCTAAAGATACAATAACATGGTCTGCACGAGTAGTAGTACTACTAGATGTGTCAAATGTTACTAAATTACTTGGTCGCATATCAAATAAATCTGCTTCCACACCTCCACCAGATTTAATACCTACTGAATGACTACCAGAACTAGTTGCCTGTACATCAAATTTAGTATTTTGTGCGACACCTCGTGAAAGTCTATAGTTTATTGAATCACAATAAAATCGTGGTGTTCTTATGTTCATATTAGCCATTACGCTATCTCCCTTGCTGTGAAAGTTATCTTTCCTGGTGATCTACTAAAATTAGTAATCATAAAAATTAAATTCGTAAATGCCTTGCCAAAGATTTTCTCTGGGTACATATCAGTAAATGTTATCTTTGAACCTACTCCCAATAAGTCTGCATCGTCATCGTGGTTATAAAACTTTGGATTAACAATGGTAGCACCAATAATTGCCTTTACTGATCCAAATATATTATCATAATATGTATACCAATCATCATTAGGATTTGAGCTTGGTGTCGTTGGAATTGTGGGGCTAATATAAGTATCAAGTTCTACTTGGCTCTTATTCTCTGGTGTCCCAATGTTATAATTGGTTCTAGTTGTGGAGTTCGCACTATCTTGAGATAGTAAATATCTATCCATAGCTGGATGTTTTTGATAATTAATATTCATAGATGTTTGGAGTTCTGAAAAGGGAGTATGCTCAATTGTAATATTCGCTAAATCTGTTTTTGATAAAGTCACATCTGCACTTTCACTATCAGCTATATGTATATATCCTCTATTTGGAGAGTATATAAAACCACCTTCATACTGTAGTTTTTCTAATACTTTTGGTAATTCGATTACATCATTTTGCCAATAGCGAATAGTCCAGTCTTTACTTGTATTCAAACCCGACCATCCTGTTGGATCGGAGCTTGATAACCCTGCAAACCTACTCAATAAGTCTCTATGGGCTTCATGTATTTCTGTAATAGCAGCACTACTATTGTAACCATTGCAAGGTAATCCATCATTGGCAGTGTATAATTCATCTAATGGTTCCTCTTCAATTCTTTGGGTTGTCATATATATATCGTAAATATTAACAGTAGCAACTAAACTGGGATTTGACCCATCATTCTCACTCGAAGTATAGTTTACTCTTATCCGTACTTTTTCTGTAGGGGATGTTAATTGCATATGTTTAGAGATTGTTGCAGTTGTAGATGTAACACTAGTCTCGTAACGATTACCATCAGTGCTAAAAATAAGTTTTACATTACTGAGGTTCCCAACACTTGTTGTGATTGTTACTTTGTATTTTATAACTAATAAATTTAGGGTTTCATCTTGGCTAAATGGATCACCATTATCGTGACCTGCACCAACCGTGCCATTAAATCCTCTGCCTACGGTTAAAGTATTAGATGATATAGATGTAATATTACATTCTTCTCTATCCATCCTTATAACATCATAAGGACTAAGGGTATCGTGATTTGTTATATCTATACCAGTCTCTGAAGAATCAACTGTTTCATTAAGCTTTACCACATCACCATTATTTTTTACTGTTACAAAATAAGACTTTCCAAATCCAGAGACAGGTTTAAGATTGAAATCATAGCTAACAATTTCTGTATCATCCGTTTGAATTAAGCTTTCAGTCCAACTTAAAGAAGTTGAATCATCACCATCATAAGCATTTCCAACATTACTAACCGTTTGTATTTGATTTAAGCTCTCTTCATGGGAGTGAGGCCTTTGTTTAAAAGCCCTTTTCTGAGAAGCTCTTACCTGACCATGATGAGCTCCATCTGTATTATTTGTTGAACCTTCAGCTTCCTCTAGTGGGACAAAAATATCTAAACCTTTTTCATAAACTGCTAATTCTGCATCGGAAGTAGCAGAGCCATCTATATATAAGGTCTTAGCATCATCAATCATATTAAAAGGTACTGGTCTATATGCTTTACTAGTTAAAGCACTTGCAAATAACGGAGATGCAAATGTTGTTGCTGAATTCTTTGTGAAATTTCCATAACTAACAGGAACTGGAATATGATTTGTCGTTGTTTTATCTTGAGGAAGGCTAATTAGGTCAAATGGTCTATGTGCAGTTAAGCTTAGATTTAATTTATCATTACCCAATGAAACATTAGTTAATCTAAAACTACCTAATTCAACTTTAGTTTGATTGTTAACTTTAGAGTATACGGTTACTATCTGATTTATAAAGTAAGATGAACTAAATACAAGCAATTGACTGATTGGACTCCCATTGTAATTAAAATCAGGAATAGATAATGATATATTTGATGTTTTAGCTGTAGAATTAGCTAAATCTAAGGACTCACGAATTGAAGGTCTATTTAATACCACACCATGCCAAAAGATACTTGAGTCTGTAACATCTGAAAAAGCAAGGTATACATCATCTCCAGAACTTGCTAGATGGAATAACCAATTCTCAACAATGTTTGAGTTTTTTACTTCAGCTCCAAAATTAGGCAAGGTTCATCCTCCTTGCTCTTTCTATTGCAGGAATAATACTTTGCACTACCGTATCATCTACCAGAGGTGCAGAAATATTTACAGTAATCCCCCCCCCTTGAGGACCATTGACATTTGGAGAAGATAGAGGTGTTACCTGAACTCTTTCCCTACCACCAGGATTATCCCCAACCATAATTGCTTGTGGACCTTGAGTTACAAAATCACCACCTAGTGCAAAAGCAGGAGGTTGTTGACTAGCAACCAAACCAGCTTGAGCAATACCTAAAGCATAATTTATTTCTTTTAATGGTGAACCTAAAGTAAGAGGTAGCAATGCGATTGATTTTGCAACAGCTTCGCTAGTTTTCATATAAATATTACCTAAAGACATAGCTTGTTCTATTCTAAAACGAGCATTTGCCTCTGTTTTAAACTTTGATAATGCATCTTTTTCCATACTAGCTCTTTGTTCTGCACTTGCATTCCTATACTCACCAGTGTTTTTTAACTGTGAAATTTCTGCATCCTGACGAGATTTCATATTTTGGGACCAGAGAGAGGTTGTTTGATCTAGCATATTAAGCATTTCTTCATTCGCTTGTTTCTTATTATCTGTGATCTTAACATTTGATTCTGCTTCTTCTAGTCTTATATTAATTAATTCAATAAGTGCTTGTACATGATCCTTAACAAGTCCTTCAGATAAGGACACTCCTAAAGAATCTAAAGACAATGCCTCTGTCGATTCTCCAATAGCTTCTTTTAGATCTGTATATTGAAGTTGTAACCCATCTGGTCCCCCTAACACTTTAGCTAAGTCTTTAGCTCCTTGATTAAGAATTTCCATTTTTTCTATATGCAACTCCTCTGCTCCATCTAATTGTTTTTGGATTTGCATAGCAGTTGCATTAGCAGATGCAATAGCATTTCTTGAATCAAGAGTTTCTTTTCTAATTTCTTTTTCAACTCTTAAAGTTTCTTTTTTTGTTTTTAAAGCATCTTCCTCTGCTTTTTGATTTGCCTTTATTGCATCAATTTGAGAAAGCAGTCTAATTTCTTTTTCACTGATCATTCTATTCTCACCTAGTAATGCAGTAACTCTTGCTTTACCTAATTCTGTTTCTTCTAACATTACAGCTAATCGTACTGCAAGTGCAGTTTCGCTCTTTTCAATTGATTCTTTTAATTCTTCGTATGCATTATTTTGCTCTCTTACTTCATTTGTTGTCTCTCTTAAAGATCTTAAATAATCTTTCTGCTCTTGTTTAGCTTTTTCAAGCTCCTTTTCAAAGTCGCTAACTGCCTTATTTAAATCTTTAAAAACACCTAAACCTACTAGTAGTTGATCCATTATTGATGCAGTAAAAAATAAAGCCAACCCTGCAATAGTTCTTCTTAAAGTCTTTTGAAATGCAACAGTTGCTATCGTTGCAGCAATTGCCCTAACCTGAACTAAACCATATATTCCAGCAACAATTGTAAGAGAAGTAGCAAATTCTGCCATTCTTTTTTTATTAAAACCTCTTGCAAAATCCTCAACAGCTTTTGTTGCCTCTAATAAATGAGGAATAAGCATTTCTCCAACCGATGCTGAAACTCTAGTAAGTGCATCTCTCATATTGCTTACTGAACCACTAAAAGTCTCAGACATCCGTTCAGCACTACCAGCAATTCGACCGTCAGGATCTGTTAAGGATGCAATTAATGCTACTCTAAATTGAGGTAATGTAAGTTTTGTAATGTCTTCAATTCCTTGAGAATCTTGAATAATTTGACGTATCCCCTTATCCCTGAGAATGTCAGCTGCCCCGACCCCTCCAGCAAAGGCACGACCCAAAGCATTTGCTGCTTCGGTTGCAGTTGTTCCCATAAAGGCAGCAAGGTCTGTTACGGCAGATAGCGTTGCTTTAGAATTTACCCCAAAAGCTTCTAGTTGAGCACCAGCATTTACTACATCTTGAAGTTGAAAAGGAGTCGTGGCAGCAACTGCATTAAACCTTTTAAATGCTTCATTTGCTTTATCTACCCCACCAGTAAGCCCTACAAGTCTTGTTTTAACATCCTCAAATCCAGATGCTGCTTGAACAAACCTGTTAATAACAACAGCTACACCACCAATGGCAAAAGACACAAGAAGCATATTGTTTCTAAGAGCCCCAACCTGTCTTCTTAACCCACTGGTTGAAGTCCTCATTCGGTCCATCCCTTCTTTAGTCTTATTTAACCGCTTATGTGCTGTTTCAAAACCTTTGAGGTTAATATTTATGTCAAAACTATTTCTAGCCATCTTGGTTTTTCCTTAAAATTGCTTGATATTCATCATCTATAGCTGAAAAGATGACTACTCGCTCATATTCGGCATCATCAATGTTTGTAGCTAGTGGGATGTTAAATTTCTTCATTGCCATGTATTCCTCGATAAGCATAAGTGTTTCACTGCTAATAAAATAAGAGGAATCTGCACAAAGGATCAGGTTATGATAGAGGTCTGCTCCAGGAGTAAACTGAGTTCCTTGGTTTTCGATTAATATTCTATCAATCTCATTCCAAAGCTCTTTTTCATCATAAGTAATTATCTTGCGAAGAGTAGGACTCTTTGCCTTGTATGGAAATGTCAATCCTCTGGATGCAATAGAATGAATGCTCATCCAGATTCCAACTCTCGCTTTAACTACTTTTTTTTAGAAGGCTCTTTATATTTATTGTAGATAGCAAGAAGCACCTCATCAATTTGATTATCATCTAACCCTTTTAATGATTCTTCTGGATTCTCAAAAGCAAAATCTAAGATCCATTCTAATGCATTATAAAAAGTGGTTAAGTCAATTTCTCCATTTTTAATGGAACTGACTTCCATCCTATGTAATGCTCTCCTATCCTTGAAAGTAAGAGGCTTGACCTCAAACTCACCATGATCGGTTTTTATTTTCATATTATGTTGCTATAATTGTTACTAAAGCACCTGAACCATCTGCTGTTGCCATAAATGGTAACTCTACAAACACTCCTGAGTCTGTGCTTGAATGTGAGTATCCAGTATACTTTGCAGTAGGAATATCAAAATCAATTGCTGATCCATCTCCTATACTAATGTTAACAGATTCTCCTCCAGTAAAGTCTGTAATTGTATCGGTTACATTATCATCTAATTTTGCACTTACAGATCCAGTTACGGTTATCTGGCCACCTCTCATATAAGCAGAAGGCTCGTGAGAAATACTATTTACCGTTGAATAGCCTACTCTTGTTGCAGGATTTGATATTGTTAAGCTAAAATTATTCAAGACTACATCATCTCCACCAATACTCATAGTTGTGCAATCAAAAAATCCTTTTGTAAAATTAACTGCTGTAGCATCTGGAGATGTGCTTTCAGCACCAATTACAGGTTGATATCCAGAATAGAATACTCCACTTGCAGTTAGCCTACCTCCGTTTGTTCCTGGATCCATAGAAAGAGTTAATTCTTGCAAAATAGAGCTATGCATTAACCTATCTTCATCTGCATCTGGAGAAGAAATAACCACACAAGCATATTCGCCTGTTGTTGCACCTTCACTGTAAGCAACTGTTCCTTGACTGCCTAGCATTTGAACCGTTGCATCAGGAGAAGCATCTTCACTTGCTAATTGCAAAAGCAACTGCAATGCAGCTTCGTTTTCAACTACATAATTATCAAAGGACCAAGTAAAAGTTCCTCCTTTATACTCTTTTATATGATCTGTTGGTCGCATTACCCTTTGGCCTGACCTTTCAACATCAGCAGTTTGAAAACCAGCAGAAAAATCTATATCATTTACTTCTGGTATTCTAATTTTATAGAGAGTTCCACTTACATCATTTGTTCCTAGAGCATCTGATTGCAATGAAACATATGCCTCAAATTGTTTACCTGAATATACTTTTTTATCTAAAGCAGCCATTATTTTTTCTCCTTATTAGATGCTGGTTCTAGCCAACCCCCATCCACCAATGCTTTTGGTGGGTTTTTTAATTCAACAGATTCTCCAGCTTCAAGCTTATCAGCATTTTCTTTGCCTAAACCATGATAATCATTTATAGCTGAAAAAGATTTTAATTTTTTACTCATTTTATACTTCATTATAATACCTCTGTAGATGTGCAGTTAAATTGCATTGTTACATTTGATACAGTAGGGTCCTCCTCATCTCTTTCAAAAGATGTAGACTGAATTCTACCCTCATGCCATTTATAGCTTCCACTTGGACTGTATGATGAATTATTATGCATTAATCTTTTCATTCTTTCTGCAATCTCTGTCAATTGCTTGTAACTGTTTTTTGTGTAATTACCACTTAATCTTAACTCGTAATTAATTTCAATTTCATATTGTCTTGACTGTCCATTTGCTAAGAGCTCTAATAAGGAATCCGATACAGGCCTAATTAAGAAACTTTGATTTGACCTTTCATCAGTTTCATCAAAAAGAATTGGAACAGAAAACTCATCTGCTAATAACGAATGTAAACTGTCAATAACCCTATCAAAAATGACATTCTCATATGTGATTGCCATCTACCTACACTCCAATAGTTGACATTATCTGTAAACCTGTCCAGACTTTATCTGACCAATCGGTATAGATGAACTTTGGAATGTAATAGCCCATTCATCTGAAGTTGAATTATAGACTCCAGGGGCAAATCTTATTTGAGCACCGTAAGCTAAACTCTGATAGTCCCCAGTAATCGTTTCACCATCCACTACCTTGTGTGTTTTTAAACCTGTGCTATCCTTCACATATACATCATACTTTACCCCACTAGCACTACCTACTGCAAAAGTTCCTGATGTTGAGATAATAACTCTAACTTCATCATAATCAGTTATCGGGGGGTTATGCATTTTTATATCTTCTATATATCCTGTTGTACTTCCATTAACAGAAACCTCTGAAATAACACCTGATTCTGAACGAAAAGATGTTTCATTCCAAAGGACATATTCTTTTCTTTTTAGCTTATCAAGTAAACCAAAACCTTGTGGGCTAACAGCTAAAGACTCTATTTCTTCTGCCTTTTCAGGATTTTGAGATCGAATTAAATCTGCACAGGCAAGAATAGCATTTATCCTTATTATTATAAAGTCATACTCCCTATCAGAAGCTCCTTGGTAAGTCGAGTTATTTCTTTTATATATAGGCCTGTTTAAATAAGATCTCATTCTATCTGCTTGTTCCTTACAAACTGTAGTTTTTAACCCATCCCAATCTTGCCCAGCTTCAATAACTGAACTATTTAAAGCAGACACTGAGGAAGATGATAGAAAAAACTGAAAGGAATCTGTGCTGCTTGAATAATTATATTCATTGTTAGCATTTGGAGAATCTGATACAGCAGTCATTTCAACACCATCTTTGTACAATTGAGCCACATGGCCAGAATTATTTAATTGATATAGATTTGTAGTATCAGTAGTGGTCCAGTTAGGAGCTAATACTCTTTTTCTGTCATATTTATCAATATCTCCAACGACTGCTTGAAGATCAGTTGTGTTATTGCAAAATGCTGTGAATCTACTCATGCTAATGCTAGTCCTTTAATATTAGGTAAAATGGTTACTTGAGGAACTTTAGTATTTCTAATAAGGGCTAAAATCAACCCCACAACTAGTTCATAGTTACATAGAGGATCATCTAGGTCTTTTGCCATTTCTTGAAGTTGACTAAATACTTCAATCATATGATCAATCTGATCTGGAGTTTCATCAAACATCTGATTGTAAACTCCTTTTAAACCATCCATACCAAAATTTCTCTAATGTAGGTTTCTTCATAATTAATTTTGCATAGTATAAGACCCGAAATGATCTAAGACGTTTTACACTTAATTTTGAACTTGCCCTTATAGTCATCGGTCCGATTCTACCATCTACAGCGATCTTATCACCTGGAGCATTGTTTGTAGCTTTCTGAAGACACTTTACAGCGTTTCTTTGCCCCATATTCACACACATATCAAAGTAGTCTAACCTTAGTTCGTCTTTTAATTTTTCAGCCTTAGAAACATCCCAAAAATGTCTTTTGTAAATATCTTTTGCATCTTCAATCGAAAGATTTTTTATATCATACTGAGGGAAAGATCGCTTACTTATTCCAAAATTGGTTTCTCCCCCAGGATCATCTCTATCAAAAACATAACCGCCTTCGTGTTTTAGGATGACTTCTATAGCTTCAAAGAACTTCATTACTTCTTTCCAAATACACCAGCTAACATATCAGTGACTACATCCAT
>Ga0098059_1001138_pt1 | contig 13677 bp, 9 predicted proteins | sample 20_taG_FD_92580 | JGI IMG/M metagenome (GOLD analysis project Ga0098059, IMG submission 92580) | Marine viral communities from the Subarctic Pacific Ocean - 20_ETSP_OMZ_AT15318 metaG | ecosystem: Environmental > Aquatic > Marine > Oceanic | place: Subarctic Pacific Ocean | collected 2015-01-19
CGAAAGCCTCCAGCCGGGCCAGATCGCCCCGGCGACCAGCGGCGGCGTGACCATCCTCAATGCCGGCAAGGTGCTCGAACCCTTCACCGGCGAACAGGTCGAAGCCGGTGTCAAATATGATGGCGGCGATTTTGGCGCTACGGCTGCAATCTTCCGCCTGACCCGCCCGAATGCGATTGTCGCGGCCCAGGTGTTTTCCGCCTCCGGCGAGCAGGAAAATACCGGTCTCGAACTCACCCTCTTCGGAGAACCCATGGATGGCCTGCGCCTGATCGGCGGCGCAACCTTCCTCGATTCAGAACTTGTCAGGACAGAGGGCGCCCTCGACCAGGGCAACACCCCGATCGGCGTGCCCGAGATTCAGGCCAATCTCAACGCGGAATGGGATGTCGCGGCAATCGAAGGACTGACCCTCGACGGACGGATTGTCTATACAGGCGAGCAATATGTGAACACGGCCAATACGACCGAGCTCGACAGCTGGACGCGCCTAGATATTGGCGCCCGCTACTCGCTCGATATTTCCGACCGCCCGGTCACCCTGCGGGCACGGATCGAAAACCTCACCGATGAATCCTACTGGGCTTCGACAGGCGGCTTCCCGGGGGCTAACTATCTGATCCTTGGCAATCCCCGGACGTTCAGCGTCTCGGCCTCGATCGACTTCTAGGAACCCGGCGCAATATGATGCAGGCAGGAACAATCAGGGCGTGGAGCTGGGTTCATAAATGGACAAGCCTCATCTCGACCCTGTTCCTGCTCATGCTCTGCCTGACCGGGCTGCCGCTCATCTTCCATGACGAGATCGACAGCGCGCTCAATCCGGAGAGCTGGCAGCCGGCACATCCCGGCGGGGCGCCCCTTACGCTTGACGAAATCCTCGACATCTCGCTCGAACACCGTCCGGGCGAGGTGCCGATCTTCATGAGTTTCGACATTGACCGGCCGGTCGTGAACGTCACCACAGGCCCAGCCGCAGACGCGCCGGGGCATGACATGCACTTTGCCTCCTTCGATTTGACGAGCGGCGATCTCGTACCGCCCGCAGACCGTGGCGAGAGCGTCATGGAATTCATTCTCCAGCTGCATACGGACATGTTCCTCGGATTACCGGGCATGTTGTTCCTTGGCGCAATGGGATGTCTTTTTGTTGCCGCGATCATCTCGGGCGTCGTCCTTTATGCCCCCTTCATGCGCAAACTCGAATTCGGCACGGTCCGCCGGCGCCAGTCCCCGCGCCTGAAATGGCTCGACTACCACAATCTCCTCGGCATCGTGACGCTGGCCTGGGTCCTGGTCGTGGGCATAACGGGTGTCATCAACACGCTGGAAACACCCATTATAGATACGTGGCGCACGAACGAACTGGCAGACCTTGTTGCCGGCAATGAAGCGGCTTTGCTTGCAGGGCCGCGCGCCTCACTTGATGACGCTGTCCGGGAAGCTGTCAGACTGGCTCCGGATATGGAGCTCCAGTTTGTGGCCTTTCCCGGCAGCGGCTTTTCGACAGGCGCGCACTATGCCGTGTTCCTTCATGGCGACACGCCGCTGACAGAGAACATCATCACGCCGGTCCTGATCCATGCCGGAACGGGCGAGATCGCCGGCCTCCGGCAGATGCCCTGGTATACAAAAGCCCTCTCCCTCTCCCGGCCATTGCATTTCGGGGACTATGGAGGTCTGCTCCTGAAACTCGTCTGGCTGGTCCTCGATCTTGTGACCATCCTTGTTCTTGCAACCGGCCTGTACCTCTGGGCCACGAAGCGCGAGTCTCCCCGTCGCAGGTTGCAGCCAGCCAAAACCGTTGAAATCAATTCCAGATGACAAGGCAAAGAGGCAATACTGGCGTGCGACACGGACTTTTGGGAATATTTGCCGTTCCCGCGATCCTGTTTGCCATTAGCCTGACGGGCCTCATCATGGCGCTTTTGCTGAATAGCCGGTGGGACATGGTATTCGCTGTCGCCGCCGGGTCCGGTATCCTGTCCCTGGCCTGGTCGATGTGCCGGAGGCGCGATTGAACGCTCCGGCACCCGCTGGCGGACGGCTTTCTTCTACCGGCCCGCCAGCAATCGGGGATTGGCACCCCATCGGACTGCCCTTCGCATCAGGTCCCGGGCTATGGATTCAGCACGCGGTCGATCACTTGTTCGACCTTCAGGGCATCTTCGAAAGATGGATAACAAGGCGAACCGTTAGCTATTCCCTCAATGAGGTTTTTGACTTCGATCACTTTCAGGTCATTGAAACCAAGTTGATGCCCTGTTGACTGGACAAATGCCCCGTATGGCGGATGCGCAGGACCGATCAGGATTTTCCGGAATCCTTGCGCATTGGCGTCCTCCGGCGTTTCGAATATTTCCAGCTCGTTGAGCCGTTCCTGATCAAAAAGGATCGTGCCCTTCTCTCCATGGATTTCAAATGCCAGCCGGTTCTTGCGTCCCCACGCAATGCGGCTGGAAGACAGCTCGCCGCATGCACCTCCTTCAAACTCGACCAGGACGGAAACGACATCGTCATTCTCGACCGTCCTGTATGCCGCCTGGCCTGAAGCGACCGGGCGCTTCGCGTGCGCCGTATAGGTTCGCCCCGCGACGCCGATGATATCCCCCATGAGGAACTGGGACAGGCTGATAAGGTGGGTTGCGAGGTCGCCCAAGGTGCCGGCTCCGGCTTTTGCACGCTCGCACCGCCAGCTATGGGGCGTTTTCGGATCCGCCATATAATCTTCGTCATTCACGCCCCGGAAAAAGAGCGGCCGGCCTATCCTGCCTGACTCAATCATCTTCCGAGCGAGCTGGAGGGCCGGGTTGCAAAGATAGTTGTATCCGACAAGCGTCTGGCTGGAAGCATTGCGGGCCGCCTCAGCCATGGCCTCGGAATCTTCGATCGTTACAGCGAGCGGCTTTTCACAATAAACGTGCTTGCCCGCCCGGAGCGCTTCGATGGCCATGTCCTTGTGCAGATGGTTTGGTGTGGCGATCGCAATGATGTCGATTTCCGGATCGGAGACCGCATCATGCCAGTCTGCTGAAAACCTGGCGAAGCCGAATTGCGCGGCGAAGGCGCGTCCTGCCGTTTCATCGATGTCGACCACAAGGTCGGCCACCAATTCCGGCAGGTCCGGGAAGACCGCGTTCACCGACCTGTAAGCGAGCGCATGCGTTTTCCCGATATAGCCGGTCCCGATAAGCGCGATCCTGTATTTTTGTTTCATTGAACTGCCCTGATGTGCCGGCCTGATTGCAGAGGCCGCGCTTTCGCAATTATTGGGAAAAGAGAGAGCTCGTCCCGCGCCTTGTTCGTTATTTATTCAACATCCAATCGTGCACCGGATCGTTCCGGAACACCCATTTCCGATTCGCGCCCGCCATGACGTTGAGGTAGTAGAGATCATACCCGAACGGGGCACCGACAGGATGATATCCCTCCGGAACCATCACGCAGTCGCCATCTTCCACGGCAATCGTCTGATCAATCGACCTGTCATCGGTATAGACGCGCTGGAAGGCAAATCCCTGGGAGGGATGCAGCCTGTGGTAATAGGTTTCTTCCAGAGCCGATTCTTCCGGCAAAGCATCGGAGTCATGCTTGTGCGGCGGGTAGCTCGACCAGTTCCCGCCCGGCGTGATGACCTCAACGACAAGCAGGCTGTGTGCGGGATCCGAGTCCGGCAGGATATCCTGGACGTAACGCGTATTGGACCCCTGCCCGCGGACCTCGGCACGAATGGATCCGGGCGGGATGATCCGCGGCTCATGGTCGCCTCCCCCAGGTGCGGTGCAAACGGCGATCTCGAGCGAAGTTTCCGCGCGAACCGAATAAGCATGCCCCATGGGGATGTACATGGCCGCTGGCGGACCGGAGAACACGTTTTCGCGCTCACCGAGGACCGGATAGGTCTGGCCTGAAACCGTGACACTCGCCTTACCCGACAGGATGACGAGGCAGGCTTCCACTTCTGTTGCGGGCTTTTCGAAAGCTTCGCCGGCGCCGAGTTTGTGAACGGCAAATCCGACATAGGTCCATCCGGCGGATTCCGGGGTGACCGATAAGACACACCCATCCGTGGTGGGGCGGCCTGTTTTGACGCGCAGATCTGTCATCTCAGCATTCAACCTTTCTCGTATCGCGACGGGGTTGGGCGCAAGATCTGACATGGTCGAGCCCCAGCCTTGCATAAAGACGGGGATTGGCGAGAGCCGGATCCTGTTCCGCTTCGACAATGATCCAGTCATCATACCTGATGTGACCAAGCGCTTCGAACACTGGCCCGAAATCGATGTCTCCATCGCCTGGCACCGTGAACATTCCGGCGAGCACCCCATCCAGAAAGCTCTGGTCATCTTTCCGGACGGTCTCGAATATGCTGCGGCGAACATCCTTGCAGTGAACATGGGCTATGCGTGCAGGCACTTTGCGGATGATCTCCGCACAGTCGATCCCGCCCACGAATGCGTGCCCCGTATCCAGCGTGAGCCCCACCGCATCTCCCGTCACGGCAAGGAATTGCTCGAGATCGGCCGCTGTTTCCACGACCGTTCCGGTATGATGATGATAGGCAAACCGAAACCCTTCTGACCCGAGATATTCGGCGATCCCGGTCAGGCGCTCCCCGAATGTCCGCCACGCTCCGGAATCCAGCACCGGCCTTCCTGACAGACCAACAGACCGGTTGCCGTGCACAGCATTGCTGCATTCGGCATAGACAAAGACGTCCGAGCCGCATGCCCGCAACAGGTCCTGATGCGCCCGCAGGGCGGCGATCTCCTCTTCAGCGGAGTTGACAAGGCAATTGCCGGAAAACCAGCCGCCGACAAGTGAGAGGCCATGAGATCTCAGGATCGGGAGCAGCTCGGCGCTTTGCCGGGGAAACTTCCCGCCAAGTTCAACACCGTCAAACCCCAACTCACCGACATCGGTCAGGCAGGATTCCAGCGTCGTCTCGCCTCCGAGCTCCGGCATATCGTCATTGGACCAGGCGATTGGGCTGACCCCGAATTTCATGTCTGTCTCCTATCCATCGATAATCTGCTTGCTGGCCGATTGCTTGTAGTTTTCAAACGCCGCGCGGACCTTTTCACTCTCCGACACTTCCGGCACCGCCACATCCCACCAATGACCTCCGATATCTGTCGCCTTGTCAGGGTCGACCTTGATTGAAATCAGCGTGGTCCGGCCGGCAGCTCTGGCGCGGGACAAGGCTGCCTCAAGTTCCGCGACTCCGGAGACTGATTCCGCTACCGCACCGAGGCTTCTGGCATGTGCTGCGTAATCGATGTCCGGCAATGTCTCATGGATCGTATCCACGAACTGGTTGTTGAAGTCTTCCCCGCCTGTTTCACGCTGGAGCCGGTTGATGCAGGAGAAGCCTTCGGAATCAAACAGTATAATGATGATCTTCAACCCCATCATGACCGAGGTGGCGATCTCCGAATTCAGCATCAGGTAGCTGCCATCACCGACGACCACAAAGACCTCGCTTTCCGGATCCGCCATCTTGACGCCGATGCCACCCGCGATCTCATATCCCATGCAGGAATAGCCGTATTCGACATGATAGCCGCCTGCGCGTTCCGCCCGCCAGAGCTTGTGAAGTTCTCCGGGCAGTGTGCCGGCGGCGCAGACGACCGTGCTGCGCTCATCCGCGGCGCGGTCCACTGCGCCAAGGGCGGCTGCGTAAGACGGCGTTCCGGAGCCCTGGGCACCCAACGCCGTATTGACGTCATTTCGCCACTGCCCGGACCGGTCTGCATTGCGCTGCTGCCAGTCTTCTTCAATCGCGGCCTGTGTGATCATTTCCGAAAGCCGGGCCACGACCTGTCTGGCGTCACCGACCACGGGCGTCGCCAAATGCTTTTCCGCGTCGTAGGAGGCAATATTGACCTGGAAGAGCTGGCGCCCTTCCGCTGAAATCAGGGCGCGGGAGCCTGTCGTGAAATCTTGCAACCGGGTGCCGATGCCCACGATCAGGTCTGCTTCTGAAGCTGCAGCATTCGCGGCATCGGATCCAGTAACCCCGATCGCCCCCAGATTCATGGGATGAGAATAAGGCAAAGTACTGCGCCCGGCCTGGGTTTCGGCCACCGGAATTCCCAACCGTTCCGCAAATGCGCCGAGCACCTGCGACGCGCCGCTGTATAGCGCACCGCCGCCCGCGATAATCAATGGACGCCTGGCCGTTTCCATTGCCCGCACCAGGCGGTCCATTTCAAATCGGTCAGGTTCCGGACGGCGGATGCGCCAGATTCGTTCCTCAAAAAACGAGACGGGATAGTCATATGCCTGCGCCTGCACATCCTGGCAGAGAGACAGGCAAACCGGACCACAGGTAGAAGGGTCGGTAAACACCGACATCATGCGCGGCAGCGCCAGAAGGATTTGTTCCGGACGCGTGATCCGGTCAAAGTAACGGGAGACCGGCTTGAAACAGTCATTTGCCGAAACAGTTCCATCCTGAAAATCTTCAACCTGCTGCAAGACAGGATCCGGCCGCCTGTTGGCGAACACGTCGCCCGGCAGGAAAAGGACCGGCAACCGGTTCACATGAGCCAATGCAGCTGCGGTCAGGAAGTTTGTGGCGCCCGGTCCGATAGATGACGTGCACACCATGGCCTGGCGGCGAAAACCGGCCTTTGCATAAGCAATCGCCGTGTGCGCCATGGCTTGCTCATTGTGCGCCCTGAAAGTCGGTAACCGATCGCGGACCTGGTAGAGCGCCTCCCCCATGCCGGACACATTGCCGTGACCGAAGATCGCCCACACCCCGCCAAAATAGGGGATGGTTTCATGCTCCGTTTCGATCATCTGATTTGACAGGAACCGAACCAGCGCCTGCGCCATGGTCATCCTGACCGTCTGTGTTGCCATTGCCTTGCCTGCCTTATCTTGCGCAGCGGGCTTCCCGCCAGCCATCGATGAGCTGCAGGAAATTCTGCCTCAGCCGGGACGCGACCTCAGCGTCGTCGATATCCCCCATCATCCACTGCTTTGCCGGCTCCTGGAAGATTGTCCTTCCGACAGCAAACCCCCGGATGATCGGGAATCTGGCCGCCTCCCGGAAACAAGCCAGGATGTCGTCTGCCGATGCGGCCAGCCCAAGCAAAAGGATCCCGCGGCAATGCGGGTCATTCGCCTCGATAATCCGGGTAATGTTGGTCCATGTCGCTTCTTCGGACGAGGGCTCAAGTTTCCACCAGTCAGGATATACCCCAATATCATAGACGCGCTGCATGATTGAGCTCATCGTGTTCGTCGTCACATCTCCATGTTTCGAACAGATGATTTCAAGCAGGAACTCCCGGCGCGACTCACGGGCCGCCTTGTAGGCGTCCAGGATCCTCCGCTCCTGCAGGTCACGAAGGCATTCTGCATCGTCCGGATGGTAGAAGCACAGGCATTTTGCAACCTGGGTTCTCGACCATTCCTGCATCTCTCCGCCGACAGTCATGTTCGTGTCGAAATCCAGCGGCCTGGATCCGGGCCGCTCGATCGCGCGGCCGGTCCAGTATGGAAGGTCAGCCGCATCCTCGAGCGCTGTCGCACCATATCGCCCATCCAGAAGGATACCGAGTTCCAGCCCGTCGGGGGTGAGCGCTTCCAGCGAATGCAGGGCCAGCCGCTTCAACTTTGAAATCCTGTCAGATGCGACGCCGCACTCCTGTGCCAATTCCTCGAGTTGCGAGCGATGATCGATAGCAAATACGGCCAGGTCGTTCTTCTGGCTCCCGCGGGTCGTTGCCCAGTGAAGCCGTTCCAGCTGCGCATCCTTGCGAAGGGCCGTAAAGGCAGAGCCGTTGTCCAGGAACCAGTTCAGCTCCTCCAGGGTCGGGATCGCCGGCGCGCAGCCATGGCGTGACACAACGATCGCCCCACACGCGTTCGCGAGCCGGCAGCATTCCTCCAATGACTGATCACGCAGCCAGCCCCGGAGGAAGCCGCTCATGAAGGCATCCCCCGCGCCAAGCACATTAAAGACGTCGACCTTGAACCCTTCTCCCGACACGCCCTGATCGAAAGAGTCAGGAATCTTGTCGGTAAAGACCGTGCAGCCTTGCTCGCCGCGTTTGCAGACGATGGTCGCATCACTGAGTGTCCGAATGAAACGCATTGCTTCGAACGTGTCGGTCGATCCACCGAGGATGTGCAGCTCCTCTTCCGTACCGACGATCAGGTCACAATCCGGCGCGAACGCCTGCAGGACTTCCGTGACCGCGGAATCCGGCACATATCGCTCTTCGCCAAGGGACGGAGCGGTCAGCCCCCAGAGCACGGGACGATAGTCCACATCGAGGATAATTCGGGTGTTGTGTCTTTTTGCGAACTGCACCGCCTTCCTGCTCGCAGCCCGGCTGCTATCCGTCGACATGTGCGTCCCGGTGATGAGGATTGATTGCGAGTCCGCGACCATGTCCTCACGGACATCCTGCTCCGTGAGCGCCATGTCAGCACAATTTTCCCGGTAGAAGATCAGCGGAAACGTCTCCTTGTCCCTGATCCCCAGGATGACCAAGGCTGTCAGCCGGTCAGGATCCTTCGTGACACCGTCACAGGACACGCCTTCCCGGCCGAACTCCTCCAGCAGGAACCTGCCCATATGATCATCGCCCACCCGGGTAAAGATCGCAGAATTCAAACCCAGGCGAGCCGTGCCGACAGCGATGTTGGCCGGACACCCGCCCAGGTATTTCGAGAAACTCTGGACGTCCTCCAGCCGGCCCCCGACCTGCTGTCCGTAGAGATCGACACCTGCGCGCCCAATAGTAATGACATCAAGATTGCGCCGCGCATCCGCCATGCTGAACATCCCGCCCCTTTGTTATACGTTCTTTTTATTTAATTGCATTATGCAATATATATTTCAATTCTCTCCTGCAAACAAAAAGTGCCGAACTTCCGCATTCGGCCGTCCAGCGACAAATTTCGATACAATCGGGCGGATTTCGCTACGTTTTTGTTTCGTTGAACGCGTAGGCGAGCACGATGGCCTGTGCGAGCGTCATCGACGAGGTCAAAGTCCGGAAGCCCCGGACAACCGGGTCATGGACGATGAACTGCGCATTTGAGCCGACGACGACAGGACTCACATGACTGTCGCTGATTCCAAGAATTTTCATTTTGTTTCGCTTTGCCTGATCCAGGGTCGAAACGATCTGATCTGAATACGGATTGAATCCGACCGCGATCAACAGGTCATCCTTGGTCGAAAACTCGATCTGATGCTCGTAAAGACCGCCGGCGCCATCTATAAAGACAGTGTTCTTTCTCAGTCTCTGAAGCGCATAGGACAGATATGCCGCGACCGGAAAGGATCTCTGGAATCCGGCGACGAACAGGGTGTCTGCGGACTGGATGAGCTGGACCGCCTTGGCGATATCCTTGGCGCTCATTGAGTGGCGAAGATCTTCAAGCCCCAGTATCCCGCACTCCAGCGCTTCATCGAGCACGCTTGAAAAATGATCCGATCCGCCTCCGGATTTCGGCGCCTGGTACTGGCGAATACGTTCCTTGTAACCGAGCGCCCCTGCACCGCTGACGACTTCCTCCTTGAAAAGCCTCTGCAGCTGCGACGCCCCATCAAAGCCAAGCGCCTTGGCCAGCCTGACAACCGTCGAAGGCTGAACGCCCATGCGTTCCGCCACGACCGTAACGGTTTCCAGTCCGATTTCGTTCGGATGATCCAGAATATACTGCGCGACGATTCGCAATTGCTTGCTATAACCGTCATATTCCCGCTTGATCTGCAGCCTAACTTCTTCTGCGGTTTTCGCTGGCATCATGAGTCCCGACTAACAAAATTCATTCCAGATCGGATCGCCCTTCCCAAGGCTCACCGGGCTAAAAGCAGCCTGATGGCCCCTCGGGTTTCCCGAACGCTCCGGCATGCGCACGTCTTCTTTTGGATTGCGCTTTCTATGCACAGTTCACGCCATAGTGACAGAAAAATCCAAAAATCAAAATAATTGATATTTTTCATTTTTTAAAAAAATAAAAAAATATTGACAATTTACCGTGACCGAAAGAGTTAGGGAGCAGACAAGGTCGGCCGGAAGTGAGCCAGACCGCGGGAGGAAAATTATGAATTCACGTCACGCACGTAGCGTTTCTCGTTTTGCCATTGCCGGCCTGATCGGGGCCACGGCGCTGACGCCCGTCGCAGCCGCTCAGGCGGGCGATGCCGTCAAGAAGCTCGACACGGTCAAGGTCACGGCAACCCGGAGAGAGCAAACGCTCCAGGAAGTTCCTGTTGCCGTTTCGGTCCTTTCCGACGACATCCTCGAATCGACCGGGACGAGTTCCGTCGACACGCTTTCGGATCTGACCCCAAGCCTGACGCTTCTGAAAGGCAACAATGAATCCAACAGCTCGGTCAGCATCCGGGGTCTCGGGACATCGGTATTCTCGTCTGCTGTTGAGCCGTCCGTCTCGATCGTCATCGACGATGTTCTCATGGCCCGTTCGGGACAGGGCTTCCAGGACCTGATCGACATCCAGCGTGTCGAAGTCCTGCGCGGCCCCCAGAGCACGCTGTTCGGCAAGAATGCGTCTGCGGGTGTTGTCTCCGTCACCACCAAAGCACCGAGTAAAACGCTCACCGGCGGGTTCGATGTCGAGCTGGCCGAGGAGGACAATGCCTACAGTGTTCGCGGCACGCTTTCCGGTCCGATTTCCGATACGGCCGGCTTCCGCCTGAGCGCATTCACCAATGATTATGACGGGCACATCCGTAATGTTGCAAACGGCGAACGCGTCGGCGGCAGTGAAAGCTGGGGTCTGCGGGGCAAGCTGCAGTTCGACCCCACGGACAAGCTGACGGTGACGCTTATCGGAGATTATCGCGAATCCGAATCGGAACCCGTCGTTACGATTCGTTCGGCCAGTAACCCCGCCTATCTCGAGCAGCTGGCGCCTGTTGTTCCCAGCGAGACAAATACGTCGCTCAGGGCCAATGCCGACACGTATGCGACCACGGAACAGGCCGGCCTGTCCACCAAGGCCGAGTACAAATTCGACAATGATTTCACTCTGACCTCGGTGTCGGCATGGCGGTCCTGGGACTTTGCCAACAATCTTGATGTTGACGGCATGTCCAACGAGGATCCGCTTCCCGGCGGCTTGCTGACTTTCGACCTGAACAGCGGGGCGACCAGTCTTGATCAGTATACCCAGGAAATCCGTCTCGCTTCGCCGGACATGGGGAACTATGATTTTCTTATTGGCGCGTTCGCCTATTATCTTGACCTGACCCGGCATTTCGAGCGCCGGCTGGAAATCGCGATCCCGGCAGGAAATATTGCTCAGTCGGGCCAGTTCGATGGCTCCGTCGAGAACACCTATTATGCGGCCTTTGCGAGCGGGAATTATTATTTCAATGACCAGACGTCGCTGTTCGGCGGCGCGCGTATCCTGACAGAAGATGTCGATTGGACCGCCCTTCGCGATCCAACAAATGTCCTGATCCCGGGAGACCTGTCACTCGGCGGGGTGCAAGGCACCCTGGCTGACTTTACGGGCGGTGTCAGCGACACGGCCGTGGTGGGCAATGTCGGCTTGCGCCATTCCTTCAATGATTATGTCAATGCCTATGCGAGCTACTCCCGGGGCTACAAGGGTCGCGCGACAACGATCGCATTCGCGTCCGTACAGGGGGAAGAGCCGGTCGATGCCGAAGAGTCCGATGCCTACGAAATTGGTCTCAAGCTCACCACACCAGATGGCCGATGGGCTGCAAACTTTGCGGCATTCCATACGGACTTCAAGAACTTCCAATCGCAAGCACAGCTGCCTGGCGAAATCGCAACGCTTCTCATCAATGCCGGCGATGTATCCACTGAAGGTTTCGAAGGTGAGCTGATGGGGCGACCGACCGACCTGACGGATGTCAGCCTCGGCTTTGCCCTGATTGATGCAAAGATAGACAGCTTCCCGGCAGGCCCCTGCTATCCCGGCCAGACCGCCGCTGAAGGCTGCGTGAACGGAAACCAGGACCTTGCGGGTGCAGAGCTGCCATACTCTCCTGACCTGCGCATCACATTCTTCGGCCGCCAGCGCGTCCCGTTCAGCTCGATGCCATTCGATGGCTTCGTGCAGGCCAGCGGATACTGGCAGGACGACGTCACGTTCTCACTGAACCAGAACCCGGACACGCGAGAAGATGCCCGCGCCATCGTGAACGCTTCGATCGGAATTGAGGACAAGGATGGCCGGTACCAGGCGTCGGTCTTCGTCAACAACTTGTTCGATGAGAACTATGTCACATCGATTTCCGAATTGGGGCTGTTTGGCGGGTTCACCTACCAATACGTACCGCGCGATCACCAACGTTATGTCGGAATTCGCTTAGGCGCGAATTTCTGAGTGTTCGGGATTGTTTCCTCCTGGTGCCTGGACAACTGCGGCGCTGCTCTGCGGAGCAGCGCCAATTTTTCTTCCGGCCATGGGAAGACAATCGTACAAACAGGCAGGGTTTGAGCGGCGCCGGACCAGTCGCTCCGTACACGAGGTTACACCCAGCCCCTGATAATCAAAAGAAACTACCGGAGGCCTTATCAAATGAGTCACCTGTTCAGCCGCAGACGAGCCCTGACAATTGGCGCAGCGGCATTGTCCACCCCGCTATTGTTACCGGGGTGCGTAAGCCGGCCTGCGCCATCGCCAAAATTGGCGGACATAACCGTTACAGGGCCTGTCCAGGGCGGCAGCAAGGGGTGGATCTATCGCGCCCCGGTCCTCGCCCTGGAAAAGCTCGGTTACGTCATGGAGGAATATATTGTCTCCGGGACCGCGAATTCCTATCAATTGACGGAAGGCACAGAGGCCTCATTCGACGGGAACTGGGACACGGAGATCGCAGACCAGCAACCGTTCACAACCCGGTTTTTCATTCTCCGTCCCGCCGACCCCGACAAATACAATGGCGTGTTGCTGGCGCACTGGCAGAATGTCTCCGCCGGATTTGAAAACGGATTTCCAAGCGGCGATGAAATCTTCAATGGTTATGCTTGGATGGGCATTTCCGCGCAGTATATCGGCATCTACGGAACGCCGCGCACCGAGCCCTTCTCACTGCGCGAGTGGGATCCGGAACGTTACGGCGCCCTCAGCCATCCCGGCGATGCCTATTCCTATGATATTTTTGCCAAAGTTGTTTCCGGCGCCCTGAACAGCTCCTCGCGGGGAGAGACAGGTCCGCTTGGCAATCTCAAAACGGAATCGGTCATCGCGCTTGGCGGTTCGCAGTCAGCCCTGAGGCTCGCCTCCTATATCAACATCGCACACCAACACGATCAGCTCTTCGATGGATTTTTGTTGCTGGCCCATTTCGGACTCACCCTTCCGGCAAAAGAGCTCACCCTCGCCGAACTGTTTGACCGGGAAAATGGCGGCAAACACGCACACTGGAGCCAGATCAATGATCGCGGGGACGTGCCGGTCATGGTGATCGACACCCAGGCCGAAGCCTTGACGAATTTCCCGGCTCGCCAGCCTGATACAGACAGTTTCCGCTTCTGGGAAATCGCAGGCGCGCCCCACACGCCGCCTTCGACCATTACACAGAAAGACCTCAGCCTGCAGAGGGATGGCATTCCGGGCGGGCCCGCCATGAAACGAAACATCGTCGAATGGGACTATGTCAAGGATGCCGGCATTCGTGATCTCGCCAAATGGATCAGGACC
>Ga0098059_1001139_pt1 | contig 13673 bp, 5 predicted proteins | sample 20_taG_FD_92580 | JGI IMG/M metagenome (GOLD analysis project Ga0098059, IMG submission 92580) | Marine viral communities from the Subarctic Pacific Ocean - 20_ETSP_OMZ_AT15318 metaG | ecosystem: Environmental > Aquatic > Marine > Oceanic | place: Subarctic Pacific Ocean | collected 2015-01-19
AAGGTAAGAGGTGCTGTTATGAGGTTATCTAAAGATGGTCTAACACCTATATCAAACTATGGTATGAAAGATTGGTTTAGAGATAATTTAAAATTAAGTGATAATCTTATTGGTAGTTACGATGATAAAAAAGATGAATATAATATTACTCTAGAGGGTGATGCTAGTGTTATTAGTCGCAATATACCAGGGTACCCAATAACAGCTACGTTTAGAGAAGATGTAAAAGGTTGGATTAGTTTTAAGTCTTTTACACCTGAAAATGCAATTAGCTGTGCTAATGAGTATTACACGTTTAAAAATGGTAATATATGGAAACATCACGACGAAAGTGTTGATGCTAATAATTTTTACTTATTACCTAACAACTCTAGTTTTACAGTTATCATTAATGAAATGCCTGGAAGTGTCAAATCTTTTACGTCAATAAATTACGAGGGTAGTCAGTCTAGAGTAATACCTTTTACAACCGACACGGCTACTGGCTTAACTGATGGTGAGTACTACAACTTAACATCAAAACCAGGTTGGTATGTTGATTCTATAAATACAGACAAAGAATCTGGTTCAATTAATGAGTTTATAGAGAAAGAAGGTAAGTGGTTCAACTATATAAAAGGAAAAAACATAGAGTTTGACGGTGGTACTGTTTCTATGAATTCTGATGGAAGCTCTACGTTTGATCAAGCTAGCTTTGCAATTCAAGGTTTTGGTATACTAAACCAGGCTCCTGAACAATTAAGTGTGTATGGGTGTACAGACCCAACTATGTTTGGTTATGATCCAGCGGCTAATATTGATGATGGATCATGCCAAATGATAATTTACGGCTGTTCTACCGAACCTTCAGCTTCTAACTACAATTCTAACGTGAATACTGAGGATGGTTCTTGTGTTTGGCAAGGTTGTCATCAAGACCCGTGTGTTGTTACGAATTCTTTCTTTCTTCATCCAGATTATCCTACGGCTTACAACTATAGCCTGCAAACAACAAGTAACCCATTTATTGATGATGGAAGTTGTATCGCAACGGTTTATGGCTGTACTATTACCCCTGGCACAACAAACTACAACCCACTTGCTAATGTCCAACAAGTTAGTTGCGCAAACACTAACGATCCTTGTATATACCAAGTTGATGGGTGTATGTTAGCTTCTGCTGACAACACTAATCCAACAGCAAACACTGATAATGGAACATGTACTTGGGCGGGTTGTACAGAGCCTTTAGCAACCAACTATGTTGGTTTCCCTGCGGATGCAGATAGCTATGTGTCTATAAACAATACTCTCTACGGAATACAAGATGATGGTTCGTGTTTAGGTGGCGGTTGTATGGACGCAACTGCAACTAATTATAATGCTGCCGCAACATATGATAATGGCTCTTGTATACAATGTGCACTTACAACAGCTCTTGGGGGTTACGATGGTATACCTGTGGTATCAACTGACGCTGCTGATGAAACTTCTAATGGTGCAAATAATGGTCAAATAGCTGTAGTCATAAACCCACTAGCTCCTTACTTACCATTTACATATGAGCTGATGGATTCCTCTGGTAATACTAGTTTTACTCAAACATCTGGACAGTGGTTGGGAGGTATTTCAAACGCTTCCTCAACACTATTTACAAATCTACCGGCTGACACGTACAGTGTTACTATATATGGCAATGGCGGTGCCAACGTTTGTTTTGAAACATATACAGGTATAGTTGTTGGAACCACTACTGTTCCAGTATATTACGGGTGTACAGATAGTACAGCTTGTAATTATAGTTTTCCAGCAGACGCAACCCACATAGATGATAACTCGTGTGAGTTTACTACGTGTGCAGGTTGTATTGACCCTACAGCAAGCTTTCCAAACTCTTCTTGGGGATCTGGCGCTGGTACTAGTTATCAAAGTCAAACTGGTAACCCATTTACAGACACGCCACAATGTATCACGCCTGGTACAGGTAACGTTGGACCTTGTACAATCGCGTGTGGAGATGGTAACGATGCTACTTCTTACGGTAATTATTGTTGTGGTTACAGTATACCTGGGTGTACTGATCCTATAGCCTGTAACTACACAGCCGCACCAAACGCTCAAACCGTAGTTGATGGAAGTGTAACTTGTAATTATAGTGGTTGTACTGATTCAAGTGCTAATAATTATTTATCTTGCGCGACTATCGATGATGGTTCATGTGTTTATACTGTAATTAGTGGTTGTACAGATCCTAACGCTTGTAATTATACAGTTGGTGCAACTAATGATGACGGAAGTTGTATCCTTGGTTTTGCTGGGGTTACAATAGGTGATCCTGTTTTTGCTACTGCAAATAATCTAGCGTTACCTTTCTATTACCACGACAACGGTACTCAGTTTCCTCAACTTGGAGACACTATTCAAAACATGGTTATAGGTGGATACCCAGCTGACACTTTAAACGATGTTGACGTGGCGTTAAGTATACAATCTTTAGACCCTACAATGGCTCAATATGGCGCAGGTGATACTGTTAAGTTTCAACTTAGAGAAGCTTCTAATACAATCCCAGCCAACTATAACAGTATAGTTGACGGACCTGTGACTATAAGTAATACAGGTAGTGTTGTTTGGAACTACCAATCTGGTGGGGCTGTGTACGGGGAGCGAAGTGGAAATTATGTTGATCCTTACCCATGGGGTCCAGCGGCTAATAGTTCTAGTAATTACACGTTTGATTACAAGTACTGGGTTAGTGGTTACGCAATGGTTAAAAAGTACAAAGTTGAGGTGTGGTCAGAAATAAATGGAGTAGAGTATGGTAAACACGACGGGGCAACACCTAATTGTGGTGTGTATCATGAGTTTTTCTTTACAGGTTACGATGCGTGTAGTAGTCCTTACGCAATAAGTGGTTGTACAGATCAAGCGGCGTGTAATTATGATAGCGCAGCAACTTGTGATGATGGGAGTTGTTATTACGGTACAACGGGAGGTTTTGATTGTGTGAATAGTGGTCCACCAAATTTTGATAATACTTGCGAGCCAGTTAGCTGTGGTATACCACAATTCCCTGATCTTAACGCTTGTTTAACTGGTGGTTGTGGGGTGGATTAAACAAAAAAAATAAATATGCCAATACAAAATATTTCTTTAAGTTTTTCAAATATAAACATATCCGCACAAGTTGGGGATGCGGTTTATTGGACACCACCTTCCAACGGAGGTGGTATGACCGGTGGATTTAACACGTCTGAACTAGTTAACACGGCTTATTTGGGTGTTATAATAGCCATTAACAGTAACAATATTATTGTTGAGTATAATGACGATCCACCGCACCAAGGAGTGCCTCCAATAGGATCTTTTATATCTTTTGCGAAAGACAAAAGCATTAATACCTCTAGTCTTTTAGGTTATTATGCTAGCGTTAAATTCGTAAATAACTCAAAGAAAACAAACGTAGAACTATTTAGTATCGGAGCCGAAGTATCACAAAGTAGTAAATAACAAATAAATAAACACGCTTATGTACGGATGCACAGATCCAGCAGCATTAAACTATAACCCATTAGCTACTATTGATGATGGTAATTGTCGCTACGACGGTTGTATGGACCCAACGGCTTCAAACTACAATCCAATTGCGGTTATTGATGATGGTAGTTGTGTATATACTGTGTTGCCAACCTTAAATACTGGTAACACTATCTCTACTGGTACCACAACAACAACAACAATAGGTACACCAACCCTTGGTGGTGTTTTTACCACTGGACAAGGCACAGCAACAACAACAACAACGATAGGCACGCCAAATCTTGGTGGTGTTCTTACTACCGGACAAGGTACAACAACCACTACTAGTGGTAACACTACTACAATATTACCAAATCTCGGTAGTGGTATTGTAGCAAGTGAACCCGTGTTAGGATGTACAGATGCTCTCGCTGATAATTACAATCCATTAGCAAATACTGATGATGGTTCTTGTACTTATACTGTAAACGCTGGGTGTGAATGTTCGTGCAACGGGCTTACTGAATTAAATTTAATTGATTCACTTCCTTTTGTTGGCTTAGTAAATGCCACTGGAATGCCAGATCCAGTTGGCGCTCAATCGGCACAATTTCTACACTACACAATTAGTTCGAATGGGTTAAGTGGGCAACCAATAACAAACTTTTCATTTGATTCTGGGTTTGAACATGGTGGTTTTGGGGCGGTTAACAACGGTTGGTCTGGTTACTGTGAGACAAATACAACTTCTTCTTTAGACCTTACAACAAACAGCCTTACTACCACCAACGTGTTGATGAAATATGACAAAATATACGTAAGGCGAAGTAGGCAGGTTAATGCTTATCAAGTTGCTGGTTGGCACACAATGCCTGGCATGACAAGCGAAGTTTTTGACTCGTGGGACAATGCTTTAGCGGCTATAATAGCGGCCGGTATTTACGGGGCGCAGCCTGGTGATAGCGTGCTTGATGTTTTAACAAATGGTGTTTGGAATCCTACTAATTACGTTGATCAAGTGTTGGGGTATTCTACTCAACCTGGATATATTGGTACTAACGCAGTTGGTTGTGGGTGTGATCAAAGCTCATCACCACCACCACCACCGGTATCACCAGGTTTTAACGATACGCCAGATGATAGCTCAATGCTTGATGATGAAATTATAGTGCGGGGAAAGATTATCAAATCTTTTAACTTAGATTTATCAGACTTACCAGCTACTAGCGAGCATAGGCGTTTTAGTATATCCGGAGATAAGGGAGCAGAGTTTAAATTAGAAATTAAAGATAATACCACTGGATACTACTACAACTTCGTAACAAATGCTTTTCAAGCTGACGCCTCTAGTTTAGAAGAGAAAATATCTAGTAACTCGTATAGTGGAAGTATAACTTTCCCAGCTGTAACAGGTGGTGACGATCAATATGATATATTTCTACATGCAAAACCAGGCACAGAACATGTTGCTTATAGAGAAAAAAGGTTTGGAGATGGTTCATTAGATATCAATGGATCTACTGGATCTAACTCTTTGATGATGCAAAAAGTTATATATCAGTACGCAGCTTTAGATTTAACGCTACAGGGTTTTTCGCCAAATAGCACTGTTGCTGGAACTATGGCGACAGACACTATTTCTATTAACAGAGGTAAACGTGGTACCAAAACGGCATTTTCTATGACTTGTACGGCTGCAACAACAGCTGCTTATAGAATTTTAAAACAACCAGAGGAAAGTGACGTTTTAGCATATGTAGAACCAGTAGTTGGATCTGCTCCAATTGATTTACCAGGAGAAAATATATATCCAACTGTAACAGAGACAGCGCAAGTGCAAACCGGTGGTATTAGTAGTAGCGCAACTATAATTTTAAGAGCACCAGTGCCAGATATTGCAGTTGGTGATAAATGGCATTCTGACGGTGCAATGCCCATAGCAACTCAAATTGTTCAAAGTATTACTACTGATGGTGATGGTAATGTAACACAGTTTGTCACTAACACCGCCGCTAGCCACAGTGGTAGTGCTAACTTAACTTTTTATGCGAGAAAAAACTACAGTTGGCCTATAAACAACTATGTTGATAGGATTAAAGAAGATATGATTGTTATACCTAGTACTAATGTTACAACAAGCTCAATTGTTAGTAAATATGAGGATTCTATAACAATATTTGAGGGAACTGAAAAGGAAGAAATAATTATAAAAAACCAAAGATCAGCATTAGACACGTTGAATAAAAAACCAACTGTAGTAAAAGGTTTAGTTACCGTTCAAGAAGGACAAGTTGTTTTTGATAAACAACAAGTTTTAGCCTTAGCTGGAGATACTATAGGGATCGGGGGTTATGGAGAAAATGAAATACTAAGAGTTTATGGTTGGGAGGTTAAATTTACAGATTTAGCTATTGCTTTAACTACTCCAACTACAACTACAACAGAGGTGTCAGCTGGTGGGAGTTCTGCTGATATAGCTGTCACATCTAAAGAAGGTGTTATTAATAACGTGTCTAGAGTTGGTGGTATAGGTATTAACCCTGCATTACAAAACCCACTTATAACCGCTGGTGGAGGCGCTACTGGTGGTGGTGACTGGACTATGGACGCTGTTCAAACTTTAGAAAATGGTATTACGTTAACTGTAGAAAACACAAGTAGAGTGGCAACTATAACTGGTAATATAGAAATTATAAAAGCAGGTACTGCTAGTCAAACGCTAAAGTTTGATGTTGAAAAATTACTTTCTACATCGGCTTAATAGTAAAAAAACCAGCAAAACTGTGACTATTTAGATATAAATTAAATTAAATTATGTCTAAAAACGAATTAGAAAAGATACTAGATAACACCGTAGCTTTATCATATAAAGAAAAAGTTAAAGAAATTGAAGATTGGCTTGTTAGCATAGCTGATGGCGTGAATATAGTTGGAAATAACAAAGAATTGATATATCCAGATTTTTGGGAATATAAGCATTCTTTTGCTAATGGTATATATGCTAGAGAAATGAGAATGAAAAAAGGTCAACTAGGATTCTCAGCAATACACAAGCACAGTTATGCGTTTTTTTTATTGTCAGGAGTTTTGGCTTCTTCAAAGGAAGATGGTGTTGAAGAGTTTGTAGCACCATGTTATATTATGTCACCACAAGGCGCTAAAAGAGTTGTTTACGCGATTGAAGATTGTGTTATAGTTACAGTACATGCTAATCCCACTAACACTGAGGATTTAGATGAAATAGCAAAAACAAACGTTGTGTTCACTTGGGAAGAGTATAATGATTTTATAAAAAATGAAAAAGAAAAATAATGACAAGTATATTAACTAAAAATATAAGATTATGGCTTACGCAGCAATAGGAGTAGCACTTATTGGCGGTGTTGTAAGTGGGGTAAATGCCGCTAACAATAGAGCTGACGCAAAAGAAATGGCAACTAATGCTAAGATTGAACGTGACGCACAGCAAGCAAAGTTAGATGCTCAAAAAGCTGAATATAAAGCTATGAAGTTTACAAATCCATTTGCTAACATGGAAAATACATATGAAGATTTAACTGTAAACCAACAGCAAGCTCAATTTCAAGCACAACAAGGTTCTCAGCAAAGAGCTAACATAATGCAAGGTTTAAGGGGTGCCGCGGGAAGTAGTGGTATAGCAGGTTTAGCTCAATCATTAGCAAACCAAGGCGCGTTACAAACGCAAAGAATATCAGCCTCAATTGGACTTCAAGAATCTCAAAATCAAGTAGCAGCAGCTAAAGGTGCTGGTGCGGTTCAGATAGCAGAAAGACAAGGTGATCAATGGGTTCAACAAGCTGAAATGGATAGACAATCTACTTTACTTGGGATGTCGATGGGTGAAGCTTCAGGGGCTAATCTAGCACACCAACAGGCTCAAACAAACCAATTAAACGCTCAAATTGCTCAACAACAAGTGACAGCAGATATGTTTGGTACTGTAGCTGGAGGTTTAGCAACAAACGAAGAGATAGGGGGTGATGATAATAATATATTCACGCCAAATAAAAAGAAGAAAAAATAATAAAATAACAAAACATGGCAGCAGATAGAACATTAGTAGACGCAGCGTTTGCAGAGGCGAAATCCAGGTATAGTGGTGACGTCGTAGACATGTCTAGTTTATACCAAAGTAACAAAGATATCAGTAAAGGTTATAAAGATCTAGTTGGCAACGTTATGGCTGGGTATAAAGCTAGGAAGTTAAAAGAAAGAACAGCTTTAGAAGGTCAATTAGCTAAATTCACCACTATAGCCGAAGATGGGCTTCAACAGTTATACGACCAAGATCTTCCAATGCCTGAGAAAGTAGTTGATGCAATTGAAGGGAGAATAAAAGAACTGCAAGATGAATTTGAGATGTATAATACCCTTGGTAAAGGAGACACTACAGAAAACAAAAGACATAGACGTAGAATAACAGGTGAGTTAACTAGAATAGTAAAGGAAGCTGTTAATCTTCGTGGTACGTTTCAGAAACTAGGAGTAGAAGCGAAAGATATAGATCTCTCAAGGGTTGATGAAAACAAGATAGACGCTGCAACAATGATGATTGACCTTAAAGGCATGGACGGCAATGATGATGTGGTTGTTGGTTATGGAGAGAATGGTATAGAAATTACTGCTTCAAACTACTGGAAATCTGGTGCTAAAATTGATAAAGAAGGAAATGTTGTTACCCCAGCGAGCTCGTGGGGTGATGCTATTACAATGACTAGTAAGGATATAGTCGAAGCTTTCCCTATTAAGAATTTTGAGTGGGATACTAAATATATGGAAAACGTTGTTGTGACAGAGACAACAGGAACATCAGATGGCCAAAAAGGAGAATATAACTATAAGACTAAATCTAAAAGAAGTGATTTTATAGGTACTGTTTCAACTAAAGATGAGTTTGCAAACATATCACAGAGACCAGTAAATGGTTTAGGCCCACAGTCATTTAAAGACGCCATAATGGATGATATAGGAATCTCTATGGATGTGATAGGTTCTATGTTTTATGATGATGAGGGAACGCGTTATGATGTTGGTGGTGCTCTATCTCAATTATATCCTGGTGGTTCAGAAAAGATTAGTATGGATCTTAAGCCGGATGGCGTGATAAACGCAGAAGACATGGCGTTAGCAAAAGCTATGGGTGGAGAAGTTTATGAAAGTTTTGAAGCTAATATTGATGCGATGATCGATGCGATTGTTAATGTTGATAACCCGGCATTTAGTTTAAGTAGATCTCAGGAACTTTTAGCAGATTATTATATTGGTAGAGAAGCTGAGGGTAATAACCCAGCTATCGTTGGTGTTGATCAACAAAAATATAATGCCGCTTATAATGAAGCTGTTAGAGTTAAGGAGAATCAAGAGAGAATCAGTAGAGGAAGCGACAAAGAAGAAACAGCAATAAACATTCTTGGAGTTTATCAGAAAATTGTTGATGTTGATAATAAAATTAATAAGTTCAACGATGGTGACACACCTGTTGAAGATTGGGATGGTAATAAGTGGACACCTATTAGCAATGTAAATGGTGTTATCACTTATGAAATGAATGGAACAGATCCTTATGGTGAACCGATTAAAGTAACAAAGACAAGAAGCGAATTAATGCGTGGACGTTATTTTGGTTTGGGTAATCGATTAGACCAGGAGTTTAAAGGCACACACCCATTCGATAAAGTAGAGATACCAAAAACGACTGTTATTCCTGAAAATTTAAATTATGAATCAACGTTCAAAGCACCAAATGGAAAAGAAGTTACTGGTAAAGATTTTATCGGCAAACCAGAGTACACGGTTAATGTTTTGAATAACACTTATAATACTGACGTGTTTGTTATTAGTAAAAAATACCCTCATTTGGTATTTGTTAAAAATCCTAAATCTGAAACAAATGATCTTTACTTTGCTATAAGAAATCAGGCAGAAATTAATAAATTATTACAAGCTGTAAGTGAATTATTTAGTCAAAACACCGAATATCAAGAATAATGATAGAGATTTATATCGTAGATGGTACAGAATATAAGGTAGGCCCTAAAAGTAAAGCAAAGTTTTTACAAGACTTTCCTAATGCTCAACTCATTAGTGGGTCTAGTATGGGTGATATTGGTAAAAAGGCGCCTGATGAAATCAACTGGTACAATGAGGCTTTCGGTAAAACTTGGTTTGGTAGAGGTTTTCAAGCAGCTAGTACAACTGGTGAAGCTAACGCTTTATGGGGAGAGCGCTCTAAGGTTACTAGAGAAACAGTTAGAAAGTTTGTTGAAGCTAAAAAGAATGAAGCCGAAACATATGTTCCTTCTGATCGAATGCAGAAGTTTCAAAAAAAATACAAAGAACGAGGTTCTAGTTGGACTGCTTTTTATAAAGGGGTAAAGGAAGATAAAATGTTGATGGCTGAGTTGTTTGTTCAGTCTATAGGTACACAAGTAGGTACGCTTTGGGATTCTACAGATGCTCAATTAGCGGCAGCAACAGGTTTTGCTACAGGAGCTGCCGCGGGTTTTGCAAAAAGCCCAGGTGATATAAGGGCAAAAGCAATAAAAGCAGGTGGATGGGGATTAGCTGGAGGAATTGGAGCTTTAACAGCTTCTATGGAAACAGCTTTAACTTTCGGGGAGTTAATAGAAAAAGAACTCCATAGTAAAAATTTAGAGTTCAATGACAAAAATATAATAAATCTTTTAGAGGGTCCTGATGGGAAAAGTATAAGAAATAGAGCTCTTGGTAGAGGGCTTACTATTGGGGCTATTGAGGGATTAACAGCTGGTATTGCTGGGGCTGGAACTACCGCGGTTTTAAGAACCGGTACTGGACTTAGTACAAAACTCGCCGCAACTACCGCTGGTGTTGGAATAGAAGCTATTGGTGGTGGTTTAGGTGAGGTTGGTGGTATGTTGATGGCTGGTCAACATTTGGACCCAGCTGAAATTGGGTTTGAGGCTATAACAGGTACTGTTACAGCACCTGGTTCTGTTGGCTTATCCTTATTGACGTATAAGCCAGCTAAGTATAAGTTAAATAACGAGACGGTTTCTTTTGAAGAAATGAAGGATTTTGTAGAAACAGCTACAGACATGCAGATAGCTACCGCTAACATCTCAATGGAAAACGATTTAACAGGTTTAAATATCAAAGCTAATAAAAAACAGACTGATGCTATTATAAACCATTCTATTGATAGTAGAGTGACGGATATAAATGATAGAAAAAAATTAGTTGAACTAGAAAAACAAAGACAAGGGTTACGAAGGAAAAAAGAAAGAGAAGGAGCTAAAAAAACAGTTGGGCTTGTAGAGGATTTAACATCTGTAGAAAATCAAATTGATACAATAATAGATAAGTACGAAGGAGCTGTTGGGATATTTGATTACAAAACAGAAGAGGCGATTACAGAGCAAGGTAAGAAAATACAAAAAACTAGAAGAGATGTAAATCTTAAACAAACTATTGACTTCCTTCAAGCTAATAAGAAGTTCGTTGGTAAAAATGTTGTTGTTGCAGAAGATAACGCGGCTTCTCAAGTAGCATTTGATAAAGCTATTAACGAATGGAATTCTCAAGTTAAAGATAAATCTGATAGAATTGAATGGAAAGATGTTAAAAATTCTGATGGATTTATTGTTGGTGATTTAATAGTTGTAAACAAAGAAGTAGCTGGTAAGTCTCACCAAATAAATGTAGGTGGGCATGAGTTACTACATGGTATTGTAGCAAAACACATGACTACTTTAGATAACGCTGGAAAAGTTAAACTAATAAAGAGTTGGAAAAGCGCAATGACTCGACAACAAAGAAAATATGTTGCCGCGGAGATTGAGCGTAGAAATGAAGCGGGTGAAGGATTAATTGTAGACACTACTGAAGAGTGGTTAACTATATTTTCTGATGGTATAAAAAAAGGTCATATAACTTTTAATGAAAATGTTTTTAGTAAACTTAGGAATGTTATAGAGGAAATACTAAGGTTAAATGGACATAGAGGAGAGTTTGCTAATGGTAGACAAGTCTACAATTTCATGAAAGAATACCAAGCGAGCGTTGACGCAGGGGGTGTTATTAGTGAAAGAGCTCAAGCTTTAGCTGGTGGAGGTGTTACTGTTAAAGATTTTAAAGCTTCTAAATCAGAAACTCCATTAGAAGCTATAAATAAACTTATACCAAGTGAGGTTAAGACAAAAGCACAGTACGATGCGTTTATATCTGACCCAAGAAGAAATAGAGAACTATTTAGTGCTATCATGATGGAAGGTGGTGTTATAAATAATTATATTAGATCAAGACAATTAACCCAAGAGGAGGGTGATATAATGATCCAGAACGTAACGGATAGAGTTCTTGGTTTTAACCCTGATGCTATTAGAGAAGATGGCTCTAGAGTTGGTATCGAAGGTTTTGGTGAAAGAATATTTGCTGACACTAGATTTAGTAAGCTAGACGCTAAAAAAGCTCTAGCAATAAAAGCTGAAAAGAAAAAGAAAGAAATTAGTAAAGATATATCTGAAACTAATAAAGAGGGTGATGTTAAGATGCAAATTGAAGATACTGATACCTCTGTTCAAGATAAGCTAGAAACAGAAGACATGTCTCCAGCGGCACAAGCTAAAAAGAAAGCAGATAAAGCTAAATCTAAAGAAAGAGTAGAATCTGAGTTTAGAAATAAATTAGGCATAGAAACCAAAAGCGATTTATACAACAAAGTTTTAGATTCAGCTAAAAAAGCTTTATTAAGAGCGTATGAAGCTGGCACGTCAGTTAGAAACATACAGAGAAAGTTAAGAGACGAAGCTAATGTTTATTTATTTAAGTCAGTTAAAAACTTTTTAGGAACTAAAGACTACGTCAAAAACTTAAAGAAATTTAGAGAGCATATAGTTAAAGCTGTATTTACAGCTGATTTAGTACAGTTAGAACGTAACGTTCCTGATAGTGACAGGATGTTAACTACATTTGTTAAAAAGTTAACTTCAAAACAAGAGGTTCAAGATGCTGTTAATCAAAAACTATTACCACCATCAGCGTTAAATATTATAGATAAGGGTACGGCTGTAAGTTTATATAAAAAGAAAACACCTACTGAAAAACAATTTTTAGATTTCTTTTATCCACCATTAATAAACCCTGTAACAGGTTCAAGATCTGGATTAAGAGGTACTAGAAAAGATGGTTTAGCAAAAGCTATGGCTGGAGCACTGTCTTATGATGCTACGATGGAGGTTGCACAAGACACTGAGGTGGCTCAAAAAAGAGCTGATTTAGCTGAGTTAAAAGGCGAGAGTTTAGCCAAAGATAATTTAGAAGTTTTAGCCGCTGCTATTGGTAGAGATCCTAAGGTTAAGTTTAGTATGTCTGACGCTGAGGTTGGAATAAACATATTAGAGGGTAGAAATAAAAACGATGGGTATAGAGGTAAAAACTGGCAAAAGTTCATTGACAATCCAAATATACCCAATAGAACTAAATTGGAGGTAGAAGAGGAATATCTTAAAAGACACACAGAGCAAAACGACGCTATAAGCAATGAGGAGTTAGCTAAGTTGGATCGTACAGATCCAAAAAGAGATGGATCATACACGGGTAAAAAAAGAAAAACAAAAATTCGTACTTATAAAAAGTATGAAATGATAGCTAGAGATAGAGCTAAAAAAGTAATAAAAGATTTAGGTTTAAGCAAAGAAGATTATAAAGTTGAAAATCTTTCTGAAAAAGATAACAATCCAGATATTAGGATTACTAGAAACGGTAAAACAGTATTGGCTATTGAAATAAAAGGAAACACAGCTAGAGGTGTATCTATTTCTTTTAATTACAAAAAAGACGGTAAAGGATTAACAAAAAGCAAGCGTGCCGCTGAAAAACAAGAGACTGAAAATTACAATAAAAAAGAACAATCTTTAATTAAAGATTCAAATAATGTTTTTGATAAAATGATTGCTTTTGTTGGAGAGAGTCAAACAGCGTATAGTAGATATAAAAATCTACAAATAACTGTAGAGGGTGTTAGAAAAATAAAAGAAAAAGGATTACACCTAGACATATATAAAAACAAATACTTTATAACAACAGAAGATGTAGCTAACTCTTATACTCAGAAAAAAGGTAGCGACGGTAGCTCTAGAACCAGTCACGTTATTGATTTAGGCAACGCTGGTATG
>Ga0098059_1001140_pt1 | contig 13668 bp, 9 predicted proteins | sample 20_taG_FD_92580 | JGI IMG/M metagenome (GOLD analysis project Ga0098059, IMG submission 92580) | Marine viral communities from the Subarctic Pacific Ocean - 20_ETSP_OMZ_AT15318 metaG | ecosystem: Environmental > Aquatic > Marine > Oceanic | place: Subarctic Pacific Ocean | collected 2015-01-19
AAGCGCCACTCATGTTCTTGGCCGTCCACCTTGGATCGGCTCTCGTTCTTGGTAGTCATTCGACTAACCTCCTATTCACTACCCAGATAGGATACTCGATCGGGTCTGGGTTTGCTCAGGGTGGATATATCCCTAGCACTCGTATAGCTCGCCTCGCGTGTAGTCGTGAGCGGTCCGGCAGTGCTTGCGACGGGTTGCGGTAGATCCTGCGTCGTACAGGTACGTGCCATGTTTGCTTATGTTCTGGCGTTATAGGTATAGGTCTATGGGTGGGAGGTCAAAAGCCCAACCCCCCCTCCCCTATTAAGGGAGAGGTGTCCGACCACAAAACCTGCATACAAATTTCTGAGAAATTCCGGGGAAAAATCCCTAGCTACTTGCGGTTTGCTAGTGGTTTGTTCTACACTTATGTTCTAAATGGAGGCAATATGAAAAAAGACACAGACAATACAGCAAGAAGAGCATATCAAGAATCAATAGACAACCAAATTTTATTTGAAATTCCATTCGGAAACATTGCTTGTCACATTGATTCAGAAGAAGAACACGGTATCCCGGAGACAGGAATAAATGGGCTCTGCGGCCTTGGTCTTGTAATAGAAAGTAATCTACGGGTACATAAAGACCCTAATACGAGCGAGAAAACCCAAATAGGTGACAGGTTAGTTTTGTATTCTGACAGCATGCAGTCATTCGTAGGGTTAATTCACTTAATGGAAATGACTCTACGTCTAAGGTGGGAGGAAGCGCGTCAAACACTTATGGATGATGATCCAACACATGCATACGATTACCTAAAAATGCAAGCTATGGAGCAGTTTACTGAAGATAAAATTGAATTTAGAGAGTTGCCTAATAAAGATGATTAAAAATACTACAAAGCTGTATTACAGCCTACGAGAAGCCTCAACGACGCTGGGTGTATCAGAGAGTCAGCTATCTGGCCTTATAAAAACGGGGAAGATGAAAGCTTTCAAGCTTGGGTCAAAAATACTAATACCGCGAGAAGCAGTCGAGAATATAGTACTTGAGCCATACCCGATAAAGGAAGAGAAAGATGACGATGAATGGTCAGGATATCCGCATGTGAAAGAATCCCTAGCGAAGCAGGAGCGAGAGAGGCGATATGACAAATAAAGAAATATCTGAGCGTAACCGTGACGCAAGAATCGAAGCAATAGAGGCACTTCTTTTATTTGAAGACCCAATGAAAGCAACAACTCATTGTATTAACACGATTGTAGAGGCGCTTGTTTCTGAAGGAATAGATCCTCGCGCAGAAATCATTCCGGGCAAATTAGACTTTAACGAAGTATTAGCTGGCCTACTCCTTGGGCGTGATGCTGTTCGGTGGAAAGAGTGGAAAAATGGTGTGAGGGAATATTACTAGTGAATAGCTACCAATTAGAGAAAATGCGTAGTGACAAAAAGTACCACAAGATGCAGAATCTTTTTGCGCAGATACTTTTTTACCAGCGAGAACATGGATTTTCGCCTTCGTACCGTGATTTACGAGACATGGCTGGTATTAGCAGCACTTCTATGGTGAAGTATTACCTGAGTAAGATGCGGCACAATGGCTTAATCCGTTATGCTAACAACACTGCAAGAACCTTACGAGTTACTGACGAGGGAAAAGAGGTGTTCCGTGTCAAATAGCGATTTAGTAGAGCGCATTGAGAAGGGGTACGGCGACTTAGACCGCGATTCAGTGCGTGATTTAGTCAAAGATGGCAAGTGGTCAGTCCAGGAAAACATCGACAAGCAGTTAGTTGTACGCGATGAGTCTGGTCATGTCGTTAAAGGCTCTCGATTTCCAACTAGTAAGATGCACGAGAACATGAAACTGCTTCGCACTCAGTTAATGGACCAAATAATGGAAGAAGGTCATGCTGATTTATGGTACGGAAGCTTAATGCAAGCGGTACAGAGCCGTGATGCACAGGCATTAACCATTTGGCGCGACACATTCTTAGGCAAGCCGTCTGAAGTGCAGGAAGAAGTAGACGTAATGGACGTGGTCGCGTTGCTCCAGAAGTCAATGCGAGTAGTTGATGTTACCTAAAAAGAAGGAAGACTGGTATCACCCGCTTTGGGAAGCCATGATGCCCGGAAAAGTAGCTTACGAGCCGTTTACTTGGCAAGAAGACCTTATCCACATCCCTGCGTCAGACCCGTTAAAGCACACAAGGATGATTGGCGCTTGCGGAAGACGTAGTGGTAAGACTACTGCCATTGTTGCAGAGGTTGTACGTGAGGCGTTTACTGAAAGACGTGACGGTTCAAAGATACACCGCCCCTCAATGGTGTACGTTATCGCTCCTAACTATGAGCTTGCCATGAAAATTTGGGAACCTATCTGGGAATTGTTCGTTCCAGACCACGGACCCCTTACTCAACTCAAAAAAGGCTATGACAAGCAGAGAAAAATCATAGATTTAGCGCATGGTGGGCGAATTCAGGCCAAAACAGCAGACGATCCGAAGTCTTTGCAGGGTGATAGGGTCACTGCAGCCTTTGTTGACGAAGCGCATGACATTAACGAAGAGGCATGGGCAAACTTTATGCCCGCATTGACAGATTCTAAGGGAGTACTGCGAGCAATCGGTATTGCTAAAGGCAAAAGCCGCTTTCGCTCCTATTTTCAGCGTGGATTAGACACTAATGAAGACCGTTTTAATGCATTTTCAGTTGCATCTACAGAAAATCCGTATATTGACCCTCAAGAATTAGAGTTGATGCGTGAAGACCTGACTGACAACGAGTTCAAGCAGCAGTATTTAGCTGAGTGGGCAGAAGATGATGGGCAAGTCTTTAAAAGCAACGACGAATTGTTTGATGTAGAAGACTGGCAAATTTTTGACGGGCCGTTTTTGATGGGCTTAGACATTGGAAAGCTAAACGACTACACCGTTGCGTATGTAGTAGACATTCCAACCATGTCAGTTGTAGCTATGGACAGATTCAGTGGTCTTGATTACACAGTGCTTGTACCTCGCGTGACAAACTTGTTTCATTCGTTTGCATGTCAAACAATTCACACTGATGCGTCTGGTGTAGGTGAGCCTGTAGTGGATATGTTGCGCCGTGAAGGGTGCTCAGTGTCGCCATTTAAATTTACAAACCAATCAAAGGCAAAGATAATCTCTGGGTTAGCTGCCGAAATTGAGCATAAGAGGGTACACTTCTTAAAGAACGACGAACAATTGCGTAAAGAATTAAATCTTTATGAGGGTAAAGTTATGGCAGGTGGACAGATTAGATACTCTGCTCCAGTCGGGTATCATGACGATTGCGTAATAGCATTAGCTTTGGCTGTTGAAAAAGCAAAGAAGCGACGCAATACATCGCGTGGAGCGAACGCTGGTTCGTATTTAACTTTTTCAGAATCTGAACCCTGGATGCGGAGGTGGTAAATGGTATCTACAGAATACGAATCATATGACTCTATGGACAATGATTTTAATAGATTCCTCATGCTTAAGCGTGAAGTGTACGGAAACTACTTTGCAGCCGTAGACTTAGACAACGATTATTACAATCTTGATTATCCAAACAAGACGCAGATTATTCCAAGAGAATGGATTCAGCAGGGTATCGGCGCAACGATACCACCCACCGCACGTAATGCTGTCGATAACCTTGCTGACCATATTTTGACTACGCCACATATTTTTGTACCCGCTCGCCCAACTAACTCTGAGCAACAACAAGAACAAGACCTAGCTGAACGTAAGCGTCAGTTTTTACGTTCATTCTGGGACCAAGTAAAAATTCAACAAGGCGACCCTATTTCGCAAGGCAAAAAGAAACTGATTAAAGACGGTCGTATTATTCTTAAAAAGGCGTTACGTTGGGATTTAGTACCTGACCCTCCTAGCGATGATGCGTCACGAAAAGAAAAACTAGCGTACAGGCGCGAACTAAAAAAGCTAGGTGAGTCTGAATTTTTGTGGAGCATAATGAATTGCCCTACAGAAACAATCATTGAAGACCCTAGTGATTGTTATGACCCTAAGTATGTATACGAGTTTTATAAAATATACGCTGGCGACGCACGTCGCATGTATGGATTGGATGATCACCTTGCCGACTATAAAGACACAGACAAAGTGGAATACGTCGAGATGTGGACAAAGCCTCATGGTGACAGCCCCGGCGAGTACGTAATTTGGTGTAAGGGTGAGCGCGTTCACGAAGGTATTAATCCATACCATTGGGAAACTGCGCGTTCGACAGAAGAAAACCCTGTGTACTCAGGCTACGTACCATATGTTATTCGAGATTCTGGCTGGGGAGAAATTTCTGCTGAAGCTAAACCAGAAGAAAAGTACGTAGGCATTCTGCGTTATGTACATCCAATGCTTGAAACTGAAGCTAGACAGCTTACAGCCGTTGACATCCAAATGAGATTTTCTACATTTGCTCCAGTCATTACTAAAAATATTTCTGAAGACAACGATGCACCGATTGAGATTGGCCCTGGAAAGCGCATTAATCTTATGGATGATCAGGAAATTAGATTTGAAAGTCTTCCTGAAATTCCAATGAGTGCGTTTAATTTAATTAACAAAGTACACGATTACACTAACGAATTATCTAAAGCAAGTATTTTGTCTGGTAATGTGCAGCGTGGAGTAGAGACTGCTACTGAAGCTGACATGAATGTGCGTAACGCCGCAGCTAAGCTAGAAGGTCCAAATAACTCATTGCGTTCGGCAGTAACAGTAATGAATCGTCGTATCTTGCAATGTATTGAAAATATTTTAGAAGCTCCAGTTACTGTGTTCGGAGGTATTAAAGGTGCGCCTAGTTCAATTAGTATTAAACCAAATGAGATATCTGGGTATTATGAAACCTACGTGGAATTCTATACTTCAGACCAAGCGGCCCTCGATGCAAGAAATGCTCGACTCTGGGCTGACTTATACGCCGTCTACCAAGGAACCCTTTCACCTCAAACCGCAATGGAGAAGGGTGGTATTGAAAACCCACAAGAAGAAATGATGAAGGCTGCAGTAGCTCGATTGTTCTTGTCTGAACCTGCAGAACAAGTGCGTACACTTATGATGTTGCAAGGACTTAATACAACTGCTGAAGATGTGTTAATTTCATATAGAAATAACTTACTTGGGGAATCGCTAAACGAAATGCCCGGAGGCGTACCTACGCAAAACCAGCGACCGTCTATGCAGCAGATGTTTGACCCAACACAACCTGTTGTTGAAGAAGCGCAAGAGAATGTACAGGTAGACCAAATACAGGAGATGTTTAGATAATGGCTGGTGAATTATCAAATGCAATGCATGAAGTAGCCGCTTCTGCGTTAGCATTAAACTCTAAAGCACTGCTTTACATTGCGGATGCGTTTGCAACTGAAGATTATATTGATTTAACAAAATGGTCATTTGAAGAAATGTATCAAGTATTTGACGCACATGGGCATGGAAATGACTTACGATATTGTCAGGATGAATTTTGCTTGCAAGCTAGAGGCGTAATAAATAATATTGTAGCTGAGCAAACACAAGCAATTCAATCATCGCTCTTGCAATCTCAAGGGGGTCGCTAATGACTGCTGCTGAATTCTTAAAAAAATTACGTGCGGCTATTAATGCTGAAAGTAAAAGACACCATAAACAAACTGATGCCCCACAAAAATGGAGTCCAATAAAAGATGAGCAATTTAATGAATTGCTTACTAATAATAACGAATTCTCTATTGAAGAAATAAATGGAGCCTTAGCAGCGATATCAGAACTTGATGCAAGTAATGAAATATTTAATAATCTTCAAACTACACTAATTGAGTCTATTGAACGTCCTGGAAAAACAATAATGTGGTATCCAGATCGAGATTGGGAATTATCTACTCCGTGGTCTGAAATAATAATCGGTGGTGGCATTACTGAAGAAATTGGTAATGGTAAATGGTCTTCGTTTCAAGATAAATATCTTCCTATCACTAACGGGAGATTTGAATTACCTGATAATTTTTCACCAACAAAAGGTGCTGACCTTGAATTAGATAAAGAAATTATTAGAGATATTCAAAGTAAAGCTAAGTCAATACAAGATGCATTAAAACAAAATTATCTTGCTCAATTGCGGATTAATCCTAATGCTACAGATGATGAAATATTTAGATCGCTATTGCTTGGAGGACCAAGCGGTTTGCTTGAATCTGATGTTTCTGGGATTAGTACAGGTAGCTTATTAGACTATTTGCCTGAATTAATAATGCCTCAAACAATAGAAGCTTATCAAGGTGGAGCTACAGGAGGAAGATTCCCTGACGACACACCTTCAAGTATTATAGGTGATACGTATACTGACAGCGCAGGTAATGTAAGAAACAACAATAGTTACAGGCCCGGAACTGCAGATATTCCTCATGTTGTTACAAATCGTAATGGTAAAGAAACATACTACGATGAAAACTGGCAAGAAGTTTCACCGCCGCGTGAAGATGTAGGCCCTGTCGCCTTTGAACCTGATTCTCGGTATTTTGAGCGCGATCCTGTTACTGGCGAATGGAAATTAAATGAAGCATTAAGCAATCTGCCATTAGGTGAACAGGCTCAATTTGATAATAGATTTAAATTAGCTGAAGAAGCAATGTCTAATATTCAAAAGGGTGGTCAGCTAGGAATAAACTTTGCTGCACAAGATTTAAAAGGACGAGAATATCTTGACGATATGCTTCGAGATCCCGGATCGTCTCTCATGCGTATGGCTAACTTTCGTGGTGACCCTCAATGGAAAGGTGGTCCGCGATTCCAAGGGGTAAGTCCTGCGAATAGATTTAACGATTACCAAAATTATTATGGTGGTCTAAACGAACAGCTTCGTAATTTATTTGCTAATCAAGGATTATTTAATCCACCTCCGGGAACTACTGCAGGATCAACTACACAAAATGTTATTCCACATGTAAATCAATCTTTACCACAAGGTCCTGCATTTCCTGGAAGTCAAGCACCACCGGGAAGTGGTCCAAGTGCTGGCCTACCATCTACAGCAACCTTGCCGCCATCTGCTGGTCCGGGAACGGGACCAAATGCGTTACCTGATCCTAATATTCCTAATCCGTCAACTGGTCCTGCTTTTATCGCACCAGCTACAGGACCAAATGCCTTGCCCGATCCTAATGTCCTTAATCCATCTACTACTGCGAGCAGTACGAGTCCGGGAGGTATGTGGAATAATCCAAATGCACCAGCGCAAATTCGACCTCCTGCTCCTGTATTTCCCGGGACTATTGCTCCGCCTGGAGGTGGTCCAAGTGCTGGGTTGCCAACTGGACCTGCTTTTCCGGGAATTACTCCACCTCCGCCGGGAGGGTCGCCTATTCTGCCACCACCTGTAGTGCCACCGGGAGGTCCAGGAAATTTGCCACCACCACCAAATATTATTACTCCACCTTCTGTTGGAAAAGGTCCTCCTATTTTTAAAGGTCCGGGAAATTCACCGCCTCCACCAATGAATGTGCCTCCAGCAATCGATATTGGGAGTGATAAAGGATTATTTAATCCTCCGGGTTCAGTAAAAACTTCTGGGAATAGATTTGCAACAGGTAGTGCATTAAATAATTTTATGGCTCAGTTAGCGAAAGAAAAAGAAAATAATAGAAAACTTCGCTTACGACCTCCTGTAACTAGTAGAAGGGGGTCATTCGGCTAATGGTATTATCTGATATTGAAGTCTGGACACTTATTAATAATGGAATAAATAAGTATCAACAAGATTATGGAGTTGATTTAGTAGAAGTAATGTCTCCATACGGGTATAACTCTACAGACGAGATTGCACGAGAATTTTTTATTATTGCTCACGGTGAATCTGGTTTTGACCCTATGGCTGTAGGCGATGAAGATGATCCTTTTGGTCGAAGTGTTGGTTTATGGCAATCAAATTTGCAACATTATGACCAACCTGGAACTACTAATGCATTAGGGTATACACAAGATCAAGTAAATTTTGATCCTTTGAAACAAATAGAAACAGCTATTCAAGATGCTGTTACTAGAACAACATATACTGGATTACCTGACTTTAAAGGTCAACCATTCGCTCATCCGTTTTTGCCTTGGAGTGTTTACAGAGATAGAAATGATGAAACGGCACATCTTTATTCTGCGGGTATGAATTTATACGATTTATTTTCTAGTAATCAGCCTAGCAATACGTTACCTAATCCTTCTGTGGCTCAACCGTCTACTCAACCTGCTACTCAATCAGAAATGGGACTTACTCCAGAAGGATTGGCGCGATATCAAGCAGCTGTAGCTGCATACGAAAATCAGGATTTTGCTGGTATTCAAGCTAAAGCTGATAGTTGGAATACTTACGCCGATACTATTGCTAATGCAGTAAACAGTAATGCTTTTTATCTTGATGCGTTTGGTGACGATACTGAAGCTTCGGCTAGAAATCAAGCAATGCAAGAGCTTTCACATTTAGTAGATCCGCCTAATATTGAAGACTTTTATGAAGAAATAAATATACAACCTACTCAAGCGTATCAAGCAGCACCGCAATTTCAAGTAGCGCCAGAAGTAACTCAAGCTGAATTAGACCAAGATAGATTTAATTCTACTGCGTTAATAGGTAGAAATATTATGCAAGGGTTGCCTACTGGTGAAGCACAAATGAATGTTAGTCCAGAAGTTTATCAAAACTTAATGGAATTAGGCCCATCTGCAGGACTTGATCCAGCTTTATTATTTGGTGGTCCCGAAGGTGGGCAACTAGCAACACCAACTATGGACACAATAGCTAAATCTACTCCGATGGAACGTGAAAACTGGAATGCTGCTGCATCTATGTTTGAGTTGCCTGACTTTACTGACTTGGCAGGTGCTACTAAGCGAAGATGGAGTGGTCGTAAAGAAACTGGTTCTGGTCTTATGAATACAGCACCACGACCTGCACGACCAAGTATCGGTAATTTAGGTGGCGCTTTGGGTAGTGTTCGTAGGGGTGCATTAGGTACACCTAATAGAACTCCAACTAACTATCGTTCACCAAATTCTCCAAGCAGAAACAAAACAGCAGCAATTCGTTCTGGACGAGCAGGTCAAATTAGAAGTCCGAGGTAATAATGGTTTACCGTTCTTTTCAGGAACAAGCTCGTACAACCGCTCCGTCTGGGGTATCTGGTATAGGACAAGTAGTTCAGCCTGGAGAAATCCTAGCTGAAGAAGATATGCAGTTTAAGTTTCAGCCTCCGCAAGAACAACAATCAACATTAGGTAAAATTGGAAGCGCAATAGCTGCAGTCGATAAGCCAATATCAGAACGTCTTGGATTTCAAATACCTGAGATGCGTGGACCTCTTGATGAAATAGGAAACTTTGTACTTCGCGAAGGTTCACGCCCAACTAACTTATTGTTTGCGTTGCCAGGAGCAGGATGGGGTGCAAAAGGCGCACTAACTGCAGGTCGCGCTGCTACAAAAGCAGCTAATCTTGCTCGGTTTGGGGGTAGAACTCCTACACTCGGACGTGGTGTAGCTAAAGTAGCAGAGCCATTATCTAGATTCGCTGTGGGGGCGACGGAACCATTTGGTACATTCGGCGGTAGATTACCTTACCGAATAGGTGCGGAAATGGGTGGTGGTGTATTAATGGCTGGCTTAAGCCGTTCTGCAATGGATGCAATACCAGAAGATGCACACTGGTCAGTTAAATTGGCTACTGGATTAGGGGCTGGCTTACTTGGAGGTGGAATGGCAGCTAAAGCTGGCATGTACCTTCCAACTAAATTTCCTGGACTGGTTAATCAACAAGCTATGGCTAAAGTATGGGCTGCTAGGTCAATTGCAGAAGTAACAAAAAATGCAGCATTAAGAGGTACTCCTAATCAAAGTATGCCAGGCATAGTAGAAGCGATTGGGAAAAGGGCCTTAGAAGAAGCTAGGGAAGGAAACTTTACTCTTGATGCTAGTGGTTATCCGCAACCAAGAAAAGAAGGATTCAATAAATCTGCGCTTGAGGCTATAGATAGACCCACATTATTAGATGGTGAAGATGGAATAATTAGTCCTGACCTTTCTGGGCCACGTTTATCAAGGGGAAGTTTTGATTTTGAATTTGATCGTTACGATGCTAATGTAAAGGCTGCAAATAAAGCAGTTGTAGATGCTACCAATGATTTAGAAAAGTTTTTGGGGCGTGAAGAACTACCTAATCCTTTTAGAGATTTTGAAGAACGAGAACGATATGATGAAGCGCCTCCTTTATATGAACAAATAGAAGATGTACTTACAAGGGCCTACCAAAATCCAGAAGGAGAAGAAGGTCTTTGGCTAACATCGTTACGTAATTTTCTTGTAGATGAACGTAATATGGGGCCATTAAAAGCAGAAAGCTATTTGCAGGACTTTGCGGATGCTGACAGATTTTTAGCCGAAACAGCTGAATTAGAATCGGGTTTATTAAAGCCACGCGCTGATGATGCATTTAAAGTAAATAACTTGGATGGCAAACGAGTCAGCATATGGGATAAAAGCATTACAAGTAATCTTGATAATAAAAAGATTAATGCTGCAGTAACAGAAGTTATTCGAAACAACCCAGACCAATTTAATATTAGTCAAACATTGCCATTACCACTTACAGGTAGGGGTGCTGCAAATCCATATAGTGATTCAAATAAAGCTATAGCAAAATATCTAGAAATGGATGAATCAGCACCTGAATTAGAAGTTCAAAGATTAAGCAGTGAAAATGCTTACGATACAATGACTGATACAGATATTTTAGAGCTTACTCCCGGTAGTGCTATAGCTGGTAAAGGGTATTTAGAAAATCTTGAAGCATTAAATAAATTTTTAAGATCTCGCAAAGAAACACAGGAATTTGATTTAGGACGAGCGCAACTTCGATTTCCTGATCCTGAAGATCAAGTAAGATTAACTGCTGACAATCCAAATACTTTAGACGCTATACGAAAATCTCCATCTAAAGCTTTTTTTGATAATGCAGGAAATGTATTACGTATCTATAAACGGCAAGAAAACCGAACTAGATTTGCTGATATTGAAGCAAGAACAGCGAAGGGTAACATTCCTCGAAGTCAAAGCGCAAAGATAGATGATGTATCTATTCGTATTACTGATCCTGCATTACGTGAATTTTTATCTAATCTATATGCAGGAATAAAATCAGGCGACGCTCAAGAAAACGCTGCTGATTTAATAATGCGTGATATTGATACATATGAAAATTTATCTCCTGTTGCTAAGCAATTACTTGATGTTAGTGATGCAGGGCGACCTACTAAAAAGCAATATTTAGAAACATTACGAGGTAGGGCGGAAGCTAAAGAATTTACTAAAGATGGATTACCTGATTTATCAAAACAAGATGAGTCAGACCTAATAGAAAAACAATTAGGATCTTCGATAGAAAAAGCTCAACGTAGTCAGCAAACTGCTGAAAATATAAAGCAAAGATGGCGCGACATTGAAACCGAAAGATACCTAGCCCACGCATCAAGCGGTCGTCCTGGACAGTGGTATAGATCGGCTGATGGCGCTGTAGAAATGCACCTTGATAGTAATGGCAATCTTGATGAGGTTCGTTGGCAAGAGCCTGAAGCGTTACGAGATGGGGTAGAAGAATTCCAAGCTAGGCAATTAGAAAAGCAGCAGTTAGTTGAAGAAGGCGAATTAAGACCTGACCAAGCGTTACCAGAAGATAGGTATGGCATTACTACTCGGGGTCTTGGGGCTAAGGCAATTGTTGATCTTATAGCTGATCATGGAATGAAAACTGTACAAGTACCTGATTCTGGTCCAATGTCTGCATTTTATCAAGAGTTAGGTTTCCAAGAAATTGGACGTACTCCTTTTGAAAATGCGCGTGGGGCTTTACCAGATTGGGATGTAGATTTATATGGACGACCTGACATAATTACGCTTGCGTATATGGGAGGTTTAAGAAAAGGAGTTGTAAATAATGCAGGAAGAATTACGGATGGAATCGTCAACAAAGTCGGAGAATTTGGCGAATACCAAGGAACCAGAAATATTATCGAGAACCTCAGCGAAGCCCAAGGAATCGGGGCGAGAATATCAGAACTCTCGGAAAAGTATGGTGGAAAGCGATTTAACCAACTCTTCGATGACTCAGAAGCAGCGAGAGAATTTGCACTCTTATCAAGAGAAACTGGTCCGAGCTTTGATGAGTTAGCATTAAGTCGAGGGTATGATCGATCTATTGATGATCCTGCATCACTAGAAAATTATCTACCCTTTCAATCTCCTGTTCCTGAATATGCCCCTAAATTAAATAGGGATATGAAAACCTTTATTAAACGAAATAGAGGTGCAATACGAGCTACTGGTTCTAGTGCTAATGAAGTAATTACATTAAGTAGAGTCGTTCGAGGACCAAAAGGTCAGTTTGAATCAATTGCAGAAAATTATGTAATTGATAGAGAAACAGGATATTTAATTAGTGAAGACCTTCAAATTGAAATAGGTGAGCAATTAGACAGTTGGGGTAAACAATTAGGTAGAACTCGCACTGCAGCTAAAGCATTAGCTATTGAAAGACAACGCGCTCAAAACGATTGGAATGCAACACAACCTCCTGAAGACCCATCTTTATTAGACCGCATGTTAAGCAATGTGGTACGTGGTCGTTTTAATCCTAATGCTGCAGCATTAGCTCTTGATTACACGCAAGCCCGTAGGCAAATTGGCGATGCCGTTTCGCATCAAAAAGATAAAGATTTTTATGAAGCAAGAAAAGGCAACCTTGCAATTGAAAATAAAGAAACTGGAATAGTATCTTCTGTTGAAGGATTAATCCAAGTACGTCCGTATGTTGATTATGCGGGAGTACGACACGAAGGTTTAATGACTTACGTCCCTCCGGGAAAAACTATTAAAAAAACAGTTATGACTCCAGATGGAGAAAGAATTGAAGCTGTTGTTTTTGATGCTAGGGACCCAGAAGTGTGGGGTGCTGAAGGAGTTGATTCTTGGAATAATTTAATGGTTCCGCTTGAGCGAGTAAGAATTGCAGAAGAAATGCAATTAGATGATGCAGGACGCTCAATTACTCAATTTGATTTAGCGGAAGCAGCGCAAGAACAACGGCGCGTAGGTCAAGGAATAAAAGAATCAGGTTGGATTCCTTTAGGGGACTTTATTGAAAATTCTAATTTACATAGAACTCCAGACGGTTCTACATTATTAGGTTCGTATGGGCTAGGTAGGCAATTTCAGTTTACTGAAACTATTGATGTTCCGTCATTACGTCGTGGAGGTCTTGATAAAACTCAATTTACTAAACGAACAGGTCGCGCTGCTCCGGGCTTTAATGACAAAGAACTGCAGTTCAATATAGAAGAATTAGCTTTTAATAATCAAAGTCTTGATTTTTCAAAAAGCTTAACTCAAATGATTGCAACAAGACTTAAAGCAGGTCTTGATTCTTTAAACGCTCAAAACTTTAAGAACGATGTTTCTAAAATTGGAACTACTGCATACGAACAATTAGCGATTTCAAATCCTGGACTTTTGCAACAACATGCATCAATTATGGCAAAGCTATATCGAGCTATTGACCCAGATCACGACGTATCTGCTAAAGCTGAGCGCAAAGCTATCGACCAAATGGATAAGTACGCTACACGTATTTTAAATAAAGTAGA
>Ga0098059_1001144_pt1 | contig 13633 bp, 3 predicted proteins | sample 20_taG_FD_92580 | JGI IMG/M metagenome (GOLD analysis project Ga0098059, IMG submission 92580) | Marine viral communities from the Subarctic Pacific Ocean - 20_ETSP_OMZ_AT15318 metaG | ecosystem: Environmental > Aquatic > Marine > Oceanic | place: Subarctic Pacific Ocean | collected 2015-01-19
CTGAACGCATCAGAAATACCATGCGTTTCCGTATCCAAATCAACAACCTCATTGATATTCTCCGCAAACAAACTTTCCTGTTCACGCAACGTAGCGAACCTAGCCCACGTTTCAGCAGGACGAAGACCTAAATTAGAAATCTGGCGGGCAGCATCCTGCGTATTAGTCATATCAATACCCGCATACATTTTCGCCCAACCACCGACCTCAGCCGCGCTACTCTTTTCCTGCATGTCAGGCCAACTACCACCCCACTGATCTTCAGGATCAAGGAATGTCATCATCAAATTCGCTTCGGCTTTCTGAGGCCCATACCAATCCAAGAACGTATTGCGAACCTCATCCGGTACATCATAAACCATTCGCCTTGCTTCAGCCAAACGCTGATTGACTTCAGCCAAACCAACCGAATTGACAACAAGGTTCTTGACAAGTTCATCGACATTCGCTGATTCGGCATCCATGCCTGCCAACGTCATCGATTCGATCACATCCTTTTCAAACCGTAGATACTCGGCAGGAGAAGGAATGTCACGACGCGGTGTCTCCTGATCCCGCAACTCAGCGATACCAGAGAAACGCTTCCTAAACGCAGGCTGGTCATACAGTTCTACGGTTGCTTGGGCAGCACCAAACGCAGCATCGTTGACAAACCGCTTCTCTGCCCACGACCACAACGATTGGATCAACGTGTTATCAAGCCCGATCTCATTCATCGCACCGTAAAAGGCTGCTTTGAATTCGTTCATTTCTTCGCTTGTCGCAGTAGCGGTTGCGGCGTTTTCGTTAACCGGAGTAGATGTACGGTTGACTACTTCAAACGATCCATCATTGTAATAAATGGTGACTCGTCCAGTACCATCATCAAAAGGTACTTCTCTAACTATATGTCGCATCTGCCTATCTGCACCAAGACCTATATGCAGATAGTTTGATTCGTCGGCCCATCCTACTTCGTCATAGAACTCGCCATACGTTTCCGCAATTTCCCGTAGCGACATGCCATGATAGCGTTCGCCTTCTGCGGTCTGCCCTATAACTCTGCTACTACCAATATGCCCTGCTTCTACAAGGGCTGTATATACATCATAGTCAACTTCGCCTTCTTCATTAACCCAACCAGTACCCGGCACATAGGTAGTGCTGCCGGTAAAGTCTGGATCTAAAGCAGCAGTACGATCTGAAAAGTTTTCCCAAGTACTTTTACTTGGATCATTCTGCCATTGTTGACCAAAGCCGGGGACATCAACTAAAGGCATCAGACCGCTCCCATAGTAGACATGATACTTCTAACAATATTGCCCATGCCACTCTTATAGATAGGAGATTCTTTAAACCTGCCATCTTGACGCGCAAGGTTAGACATCTCTAAAGAAGTACGGAACCTCTGCTCCCCAGCATCATTAGTAAAGACCATGTTGTCTCGGACAAACGAATCATGTGCATTCAATTCGCCAGCCCCTAAACCCCAAGTAGAACCTACTGCGTTTGCCAACGGCTGCAAATAACCTAAAAGAGTTTGCTCTGTACCATATGGACTAGATGTAACCAACTCATCACGCAGCCCACTGACCGGCATATCTACACGACTGAACGCCTGATTGTTAATACCTGCCTTGACCGTATCAAACGTCAAAGTACCAGCCGCTATCGCATTGGCCTGCTGCCTAACCTCATCAGGATTCAATTCAACCAATTGAGAATAAGCGTGAGCCATGATCGCATCATAATTTATCTGTGCATTACCAGTACCGGCAGGACGACCATCTCCTTCCAGCATCATACCTAACGCACGATTGGTTTCCTGTACTAGAAACTGGCCCCAATCGCCCGCACCAGACAACAAGGAACTACCAAGCCCGTTGTATATCTGATCAGCAACAAAGTCCTCTACCCAAAAAGGATTCTTGCTTTCCAACTCAGCCAACAACGAACTATCAAAATCGTTGACAGCCTTACGCACTACATCCTTGGCATCAGACAACTGGGTTTCATATTCAGAACCCTCAACCCCTGCACCAAACCGGTTACTGTAAGTCCATTCAAGGCCACGTTTCCAATCAAGAGTCTTCTGCGTCCACCACTCTTGGCTTTCGAGAGCAGCAATAAACTCCGTTGTATACCGATCTGAATCCCGATAGTCGAATCGTTTGGCTACCCATTCGTCAAGAAACGCATCGACTGTTTCATCGAACGCACCCCAAAGCGAAACATAGTTGTAGTCGTTTGCCCTGTATTCGTTTTGTATCAACAACTCGTTGACTGCTACTTCTGCATTAATATTCCATGCTTCTATAATCTGGTCGGTAGTTATTTCCCCAGCGAGTACCGCTTCGATAAGTTCTAGTTCAGTTGCCCGACTAAGAAATCGATCAAGATCTGTCCAAACTATTTTGAACTCATTTTCTTCCGTATCAGGATCGTCCTCTATTTGTGTTGATTCTTTCCATGTAACCAAGTTGTCAAGAACATCTTGAATTTCTGCTATTCGATCTAGATCTGATTCTGTCGGTACCTCTTCCTCTGGAAAAACAGGCTCTGGATTTTCTACCGGCTCACCAGCAGCACCTTCAGCGAAAGCATCTTCAGCAAAAGCATTGTCTCCCACTAATACGGCGTCATCTTCAGACGTAGGATTTTCTATTCGTGCATCAGAAGCAGCATCAAAACTATCAGCGATACCTGACGTATCCGGTACCTCTTCAACAGAAACTTCTTCAACAGGAACTTCTTCAACAGGAACTTCTTCAACAGGAAATTCTTCAGGGACAAGCGGACTAACGTCACCCCATTCCGTATAGATCCCAGCGAGTTGTTCTAATGTAAAGCCAGTACTTTTTTCAGAAGCCAATGCAGGCAGACCACCACTTAGTTTCTGCTGAATCTCTTCTATCGACAAGGCATAAGACGTACCGTCTAAAGCCGTACCGGTCGTATAAGACGCCAACGAACCCCAAGTACCCAACTCTTTTACAATTTGAGCATCAGAAAGAGCCGCCTGCAAAGACGTTCCATCTCTCAAGGCATCGACTAGATGGTCATAGTAATCTGCTTGACGGGCAGCAGCATCCTGATCTTTCCAACTCTGACCGCCGATAAGAGTATCGATGGTTTCTTGCACCCCAGTTTCCCAATTGGGATAATTCAATACAAGAGGATCACCTTCAGCAGTCCAATTGTATACTGTATACCCAAGACCTTTATCTAATTTTGATTTACCCATCGTGGTAGCCAACGGGTTAAAGGTTGCCCCAGTATTCTCTTTAGCCATCCATGTCAACATCAACTCCATGTTCTGAGGCGTCAACGGGGCTTCAATCCCCTTGAGAATAGTCTCAGCAAAGCGCCGCCGGTCTTCAAATGCCATCTTCATTACGAAACCCCGTATTCTTCTGCGCGTCGTTTAGCAGATGCTTCCTTATTGTAGTTTTCCATCAACCAATCCTCTATGAAACCGGGAGTCAAAGTACGCAAGAACCCCAATCCGTGACGATCCCATGCTTCAGGATCTAACGGATGCTCAAAGTCTTGACCAAACCCTCTGTCTCTCCTTGGAGAACCTTCGGGTCGAATTGTCGGATGAGGTTTAAAAATGCTGGGGGTTTCTGGATCGGCTGGATCAGGTTGTACCGGAGGTGGAGGTGGAGGATCGATAGGATCGTCGGGTTTTTTAGGATCGCCGGGATCGAAATCAGGATCGCCGGGGTTTTTAGGTGGCGGCTTCTTACGCCCACCGACAGATGGAGGCTCTCCTTCGGGCCACTCTCGTTTCGGTTTCTTACGCCTACCACGACCGCCGCCTTCTTCTTCTTTTCCTTCTGAGTCTTCTTCTTCTTTTCCTTCTGAGTCTTCCTTCTCCTTTTCAGGAATAATCTCAGTTGTACGCGAAGGCCGTTTACCCGGCTCATAGATACATTCGTGAATCAGATCAGCCCACGCCTGCTCATTGGTACGTTGCAGATCAGCAAGAAACTGCGAACGATAACCAGCAGGCAGACTCGTCCAGACATCCATAGTCTCACGGAACCAATTCACAAACTGCGGGCTAGACGCCGGAACAGCGGCATCCAACTGCGCCTGATACTGATGCGTCACACCACTCGTTGCAAGTTGAGTACGCTGCTCCTCCTTTTCAAAGAACATGGACGCAATCAACTCCATCAACGAAGTCTTATCGAAGTTCTTGACATCACCGTTGATTCGTTTATTTACTCCCGCTTTCTTATCTCGCCAAATCTGCGGCATATCAGGATCAATGTCGATACCCCAACGCTGCGCGGCGCTCCTCAACAAAGTTTCGTCCATAGACAAAGACTCAGGATTGACGACCGCTGCGTTACCTTGAACGAAATCAGAATCTGGAGTGTTGCCGATCAGGTCAGCCAAATGCTGGTTACCGGATCGGACCAGATCCAAATAGATTCGCTTTGCGTCTTCAATGTAAAGATTCTCAAGTTCCGTAACACTATTCACGCCCTGCTTGCCCAACTCGTTTTGGAAAGCCTTCAACCGTCCCGTAAACGAAGACAACACAGCAGGATTGGTTGCATCAGCCATCAGACACGCACCCTATTCGATCCCCTTGGAGTCAACCGGCTGATCGCAGACGACAACGCCCGACTATCACCAGAGCCGTGCAACGCCTGCTTTGCCCGCATCTGCAAGATCTCTTCATTCGGATCAGTTTCATAGCGAACACCCGACCAGTTGCCGTGAACACTACGAGCCATCGCCAGATAGTCATCACGAGTAAACTTCTTGCCCTCTGTCATATTGTTTCTTAGACCAGCAGTCTCACCATACGTAGTCAACGCATTGGCAATCTGTTCTTCAGTAATCGTTTGTAAGTCTTCTACATCTCTTGCAATGATTTGTCGAAGAGTTGCTCTGGTAATGTCTTCCGTCTGGCTCAGTTCATCGTCATCCAAATTACCTATGGCACCAGTTCGCACCCCGTACTTCCGGTAGTTCGCCGTCTTCCCGTTAGCAGAGTCAGCATTCCAATCAACCTTCGTGGCCCAATCAGGTGTCCCATAGAAGCCAGACAACATATGATCCATCAACCGGACTTCATCTGTTGACCCGCCGCTACCGTACAACGCCTCTTGCCTACGCGGGTCCATGTCACGGATAACCTGCGTCACCATATGCTTTGCGTCGTCAGACGCACCCATCATGCTGTTCTCAACTTGGTTGGCGACCTTGTTGATCAATCGGCTTTCAATATCTGACGCCATCAACGTCGGTCCACCGCTCAACCGTTTATCAATCATCCTGTCTATGACACGATCAACACGCGGCGTCATGTCGGCACTAATCAATTGATTTTCACCAAGAGCCTCTTGTTCGGTCATCGCCTCAAGGTAAAGTTCTGTTTGGAATCGTGACAACGCATCAACTGTTGCCGATGCATCAGTTACTATTGGTTCCAAATGTCCCCATTGTTCAACGGAATCTATGTACCCCCATGCGTACAACTCTGACTGAAGGCGGTTAAGTACTTCCGAATAGCCGGTGGTGGGATCTTTTGTTTTGTCATACAGGTTTTTAAGCAACGGAGCCACATTGAAAGGACCGATCATCCCACCTGAAAACAAATCGTATATAGTTTCGATCTGACCATACGGCGTACCATTGTACGTATGAACAAATGCAAACTCAGATCCCGCTCCAGTAACCGGATCTGTCAAACTCCCAAGCATCATCAACGGGCTTTCTTGCGCCATCTCTGAAAGAAAACCGTTTGTTGCTTCTTCGTGGAGATTAGCCAACACCATGTTCAAAGTTTCAGGGCTAAGAAATTTTGCCTGCTGCTCAAGAGACATACCGCTCAACTCATAATTTTCTTCAATCATCTTTTTGACATCTTCTTCGTATCGTTTACTTCCTTCAGAAAGTTCTTGCGTACTCCAGTTGGCAGGTAGAGACAACCCCCACTCACTTGAGTCAACTGGGGTTTGATTTATCCGATCAAAGAGTTCCTGAACCCTTTGACCAGCAAGAGTTAGAGTTCGGTTGCTCAATTCTGTAACTTCGACATTGCCTAGAAAACCAATCGCTTCTGCTCGTTGCGTCATATCTCTCAAATTCAACAACTGAGATCTTGAACCTTCAGGTCCACCAACAGCGCCACCTTGTGCTGCCAATTGATCTCGAATCTGTTGACCAGCAGGAACTATTCCACCGTCCCGACTCTGCATTTGAGGCGTTAACGTAAAGACACCGTTCCTGAACACCCAGTTGATGAACTGTGCGAACGCTGCATCTGGTCCGATGTTCTGATAATAGAGGGCTTGGGTAACTGCCTTGTCTGAAGTGACATCTTCGCCACCAACAGTCGCATCAAGCCTTGCTTCTTCTTCTTCTGCTCTATTGTCAGGCTTAGGGCCAAAAGGATCTTTTGGATCGAATCCCAATATGTGTTGATACGGTCCCGGCTTTTCATCTGTTCCATAAAACCAGTTAGCAAACTGATCGCCACTCAAGAAATCTTTTGTAGCATCCCACCAATTTCCATCTTCTGCCATTAGAAAGCACCACCCTTCAAGCCAGCCCTATACTTGCCGACCCAAGCATCAGAAATCAACGGAATAAACACGCTGTAGTATAGTTCATTCAACCAAGGCTTGCCTTCGACAAACCGTTGCATCCCCTCGTAATACCGCTCACGAAGAATATCACGCTTCTGAGTATTGTTAGAACCAGTCAAAGCCTTAAACTTCTCATCAAATGCAAGAATAGTAGCCATCGCATCCAAGATATCCTGCTTATGGATAGTGTCAGGAATCAAATGCGGCGCAGCCTGAAACAACCGGAACTCGCGTACCGTCTGCTCACGCTTCTGCTTTGCGGTACCAGTAACAATTGTATGGGCATACGACGGATGCTGCTCCATGAATGACGTAGCGAACGTATCCCACACCAGATCCAACTGTGTCGTATCCATCCCGGCTGCTGTCATCTGGTATTTCTGTTGCAGGTAGGCAACCCGCTTCGGCATGTACACGGTACTAGAAACTGTGGAATAAAGATTCTCAAGAAAGTCTTCGTCATCGATTGTCCGACGAAGACCAAGGTTCAACTGTCGTGCCTGCGCTTCCCACACGTACTCGTCATCTTCGACATCGAACTTGCGTGGCATGAAATAGGCGCTACCCATCTTAAACGACCGTACAAACTCGTCGTTGTGGGCCAGCCATCGGTTTGCTTCTTGCGTGCTTTCAAGAACAGCAAACGGAATCTTTTCAGAAGCCGACACCTTGAACGGCGTGTACTTCCACGGATCAAACTCTTCGCCAGTGGAAGCCTCTAGGTTCTTTATCCAAAGCGGGTACGCCTCTTCGTAGGGGATACCGCTTTCCATCAAGTCGTGGAACTCTTCGTTCCATTCCCAACTCTCATGGGTCATCATTTCAGCGAACTTGCCGGTACCCCAAGTAAACCATGTCAGGCTTTGTAGAAGCAGATACTGTCGCGCCATTTCATCGACCTTCGCAAAGAACTCTTCTTCAAACAATCTTGGATTTGATGAATTAGCGGCCTCAGACTCATCAGGCAACTGCCCGTTTACAGCCATGAACTTGATGATGTCAATCTTTGCCTTGGCATGAGCAGGCGTATCTATACCAATGATGGCAGGTATCATCAAATCAAATGTTCTTGTAGCAATAGCAGGCATAGCGGAGGCATACATAATCTTCGCAAGTTCTTTGATGCCTCCCGTTTGTCCCGATTGCAGACGGCTCATGCCTCCATAGCGTCCACCAACCATATGGTTCTCAAAGTTCTTACGGATATCAGGATCACGACCAGAAGCGTAAAGAATCGGAATCGACAACAACGGACCGAAGCCCATCCGTCCAACCTGATCAATGTCGTAACCCGGTATGACATGCACGTTCATAGCCAACCGCTTCGGAGCAGCAAGCGAACCCAACGGTCCACCGAACACCTTGTTGACAATCGGGAACCTGTCAGCAATTTCAAGCATGTAGGTCGTCGCAACTTCTGAACCCGGCACCACCAGAACCTGATTGCCGTGCTGATCTTCTTGGATCAACCCGCCATTGGCACCAGCGTTCATTGTCAAATGCAGATTACGGAACATCAACGGGTTCTGTTTGAACCCCCGGCCCATCCGTCGAAGGAAGTTGTCTTCAGCAAACCAGAACGGAACAAGGGTTCCCACCATCCCTTGGAACTGGGAACGAATCCTATGGTCATCGATGTATGCGCCTGTCAATGTCATTGCGCGGCGTGTAGCAATATCGCGGTGCTTCTCAAACTGGATCTTCCTGTTGAACATGTAGCCACGCAAACTACTCTTGTTCTGTTTCTTCCAAGTTCTTCTAGTTTCATTCCAGTTGAAGTCTGTCAACTTTTGAACCAACGTCCTATCTATTTCATCTTTGCCATATCTCTTGGCTCCCGGTTTTGCAACCCACCCACCATCACTTGTGCGTGTAACATCTCTCCTTAAGAAAAAAGTTTCAGATCTTTGATCACCCTTTACAAAATATTTGTTCTTAGCAAAGGTCATCAGTTCGTCATCGGTAACTTCCAAATGCTTGATCAACCCACCCCATACAGCGTTTCCTCCAATTTCAGGATCATCGATCATCTTGACCAAAGCATCAACTATGTCTTCATTTGAACCATCTTCAATGGCTCTAGCCAACACTGAAGCAACCATGTCTGGATCTGCTTCAGCAAACGGCCAAGCAAACTTGACAAAGTGTTCAATCTCTTCGACAACCAACTGACCGTCGTCATCAAATAGATGCGAAAGACCTGCACGATGAGCAAGACGATCATCGGCATACCCCAAAGTTTTTCCCGTGTCCTTATCAACCTTTGGAGGCCGGTGATAAATACGTCGCACATCTTGTGTCTGCTCAAACCCGATCATCAGGTAATGCTGGAACAACGGTTCCCTGACTATCGACCCGATCATCGGATTTACTATGCCGTCAAACCAATTGCGAAGAACGGTGTTCCACGCCTTGTCCATTCGCTCAAGTTGGGTGCCGCCCTCTTCCGTTACCGGAATATGAGCCAACACTTTGTCTGGTGCCTGATCCCACCAGTCGCCCCGATGAGCATTCGTGTTCACCCGTAGAGGACTGATTTCCTCATTGTGAACAATTTCGCGTGCCCAAGGAGCAAAGATCTCGTCTTCATAACGAGCGTTATTGAAAAGAATGTTTTCAATTTCCAACTTGTTGTGAAAGGCAAACATCTCTGCCGCATTATGCAAATCGTTTCCTGCAACAAGCATCGGAGTATCATCGATCTTTTCATACAGGTCATCGCTAAACCAACTACGGTTACGTTCATCGCCTTCCCGTAGAACAGCAACCCTTCCATCTTCCTTGTTGCGCCACGCATAGACATTGTAAATATCAGGATTGCCATCAACTATCTGGACATGCCGCAACCCTCCAGTGGGATCAAGGATGTGATGTCCAGCAATGCCGATAACAGGTTCGTTGCTCAATCCTCCAGCACCAAACTGTGCAGAAGTTTGAAGCCCCTGTTCTCCGAACCCGTAGAAATAGTTCATTACACCCTGCGGGCCTGCATCAGCAAGCGTTTCATGGAACTGGGTACTTTCCATCCCGCCGCGAATCACATACGTATCAACCCCGGCAGGCCGACCTTGCCTATTTGCAAACTGTTTGTTCAAGATTTCGTCTGCATTGACATCCATCAAACCAAAGTGACCGGCCCTTGCAATCTTTTCATCAGGAAGAATCTTCCCAAACCTTCTAATCAACACTTCTTCCAGAGACTGCGAAGTAATTTGTGCAACAAGACTGTTTCCACTCCCAAGCGTTACCGGGAAATACTCTGATCCCATTTTATCCCAATGATCTATCTGAGCCAGCAGAGAACTCGGCGCTATCGAATTTGAATGCGGTCCCGAAAATGGGTGGAGTAGACGCGCGATCTTTGTTGCTTCAGCAGGATCACGCCCAGCAACACGCAGATGCCCTTCCAAAATGTCTACAAAGTCGTTGAACCATTCTTGCCGTTGCCCCGGTCCCGCACTAAGCATTTGCACAAGAGCATTCCTGTATTCGATAGGTAGCATGGGAACCGACAAACGAACTGCGCCTTCCGGCAGCGCACTACTAATTGTTCCACCTGCAATATCGAATCCGATGTTTGTTCCATGCGCGCTACGTAGCGCCTGTTGCCCTGCTGGAGTCAGCATGTGATCGACGTATGCTTGCCTACCCCTGTTGCTGGCGATGTCTCTGCTTCTCGTGAACCTACTTGCATTGATGTTGTAGTGCGGGCTGTCAGATATTGACATGAGCATGAATGCCACATCATTGGGATCAGCAGCAATCCATTCGTCTGGACCCAACCCTTGTGGTGACACACCTTCAAAGATCATTCGTAGAATGTCTTCGTTCGGGTCACCTACAAACTTGTCTAGTTCATCAATCCAGATCTGATCCAAGACCTGACCTTCAGACAACAAATGGTTATCAAACGCAACATCCAAACCACCTACCCGTGATTTTTCTTGCTTGCTCAACCATGTAGCAACAACTTCCGTATCCGTCACTTCACGAACCGAACGCAGTTGAGCGATTTCAGCAGCAAAGTCAAAGTCGCGCCCTAGAATTACTGCTGCAATCGGCGCGTTGACTGCTTCACGCCGATCAGATATGTAATGCAACAGTTCCACTATGTATCTACGGGAACCCACATCATCTTTTAGATAATGAAGACGCTGCGAAACAGCGATACTTTGATCGATTGCATTGAGATTCTGGTTTCCCAACTCAACCCAATCCAACTTCGCTGCCAAGTGATCCATCGGCATACGAAGCGCATGGGAAATATCTGTCGTAGAGTTCGCTGCACGCAACGCATGATCCACATTGCTTTCAAAATTGATGTACGTATCGAAAGCCCCAAGGACTTCCTTCATATGCGAATCAAGCAGCGTCGGATTCGTCAACGACATATAGGTCGCCGTTAAGCGCGCCTCATGGTTCTTCTTATCAACCTTTCGCAACGCCCACGCTGCCGCTGCCTTGCGATGAGGCATCCCTTTTGTTGTCCCAACAACATCGCGGGCAGCAAGAGTCAACTTGTTGGAAATAGTTTCAGCGTAATCAAACATCCTTCGGGAAGTGCCGCCCAACAAAGACCTGTTGACCTGCCCTACGATTTGTTCCCGAGTTTCTTTAAACAATTCTTCTCTTGCTTCTGCGGAAAGCCAACGCCAATTCTCTGCATTCTTTTCGGCTGCCCGTTTAACCGCCTTCGCAGTAACAGCATGATCGCCCCAACCGGCGATCTCATTGAACGAACGCCAGATCCTAGAGAACGGACTTATCAACAAGGAACGCCGATCAGCATCCTTCAGATCCTTGCCGAGAGTACGAACCTTTCGGCCATATTGATCCCACGTAACATGCATGTCCAACGCCGACTTCGCCAATTTCTGACGTACCCATCCCGACGGGCCTTCACGCAGTATCCAAGAGAACAACTCTTCGCCACCATTACGGGCCACGTACCCGAGCCGCAACAACACCGCTGGTCGCCATGTTCGTGAAACCAACTTGTCTATATGTGGAAGATGCAGCCCCCATCCGAGAGTGCGATAGAACGCCATATAGCGGGCAACAGAACCAAGTTGGCGGTAGTCGGGGATGATGTTTCCGGCAGCGATCTGTGCGCTGTGTTCCGGCCCGACATGCACGGCATTCTTGACACCAAGCCCGTTGAGGCTTGCTGTATCGTCAGCAACATTGGAGTAGGCGTGATGCCCGTGCCTGATGAACCGTTGAACAAACTTCTGAACGTCGGCCCCTCCGTGAAGCAACGCGCCGGAACGACCAAGGAAATCCAAGAAGAAGTCGTGCTGGACTCGCCACCGATCCGAATCGTTGCTCATAACAAAGCGACGAATGTATTGGTGGATCTGGTCACGAGGCATGTCTGCCATGACACCCATGTCAGCAAGGGCAGCGAATTCTTTGACTACCGTGTCGGCATCTTGAAGATCCAGATGCGTGCCTCTAGGCATATACGTCGTTAGTTTTTCTGCAAACCGCACAGGGTAGTACGCAAAAGCATTCACTGTTTGTTTGGTAATGATGCCCGCTTTTTGAAACTTGGTTAGTTCATCATTGATGCTGCCGGGAACATGGGTACGTTGCTCAATGTACTTTCGGTATGAATCTTCTCTAGCGCCCTTCCATGCTTTTCGGGCACCACCAAACGGGCTGGGCTTCTTGACCAGCCTTCTACGAGACTTGCCGTCCGCTTCCAATACGGTACGGACTTCGTATCCATCGTTCTTGTAGAACATCAACAGGTCGCTGAGTTCGCTATCGTCCAAGAGAACCTGATAGGCGTCAGCGTGATGAATGTCCTGTTGCTCCACGAGTTTGTTCAAATCGTTCTGGTTGTAGCCGAGGCGCTTCGCTGTATCGGATGCGACTTCTCCAGTTTCAACCGTAATCAACTGCAACAATTCGTCTAGTTCACGCTCATCTAGAATGTCTTTGGACAACTTCAATGTCCCATTGGCAATGTCTTCGACAATTTTGTCGTGGACATAACGGGTCTGCTTGGCGATATACGATGCCCACATTCTTCCCATGTCTGCTCTGACGACTAAATCAAAGTCAGCGAAATCCAAAGGCTTTTTTATCCACGCTTTCGTTCGCGCCCATTCGGAAGCGAACGGTCCCATGCGTGGAAGGAACATTGCGTCCTTGTCCATGTTGCCGACTCTGCTTGCCATCGTCTTCCAGCCTTCATCGCTGTTAGCCAGAAATTCCCAGTAGCCGTCGAAAGTGGAAAGATCATCGGCATACTTTGTGCCAAAGACCGTGCCATTGATATCGTAGACTTCATCGACCCGACTTCCCCAAGCCCCTTGACCAAGCATTTCTTTTGCTTCGTCTATGTTTATAGGCAACGGTGTACCATCAGAAGCCTTCCGAACTTTAGAAGCATCTAGAATAGCGACCGTCCTTCCCTTTTGTTTGTAATGCCACAACTTCATATGTTGCAAAGCCAAATCGATATGTGGAACGTCACGACGCAACGTAGCGAAAGCGTCCTTGACCCCGAACTTATCTAGAACTAACTGCTGCAAATCTTCGCCACTGATGTATTGAGGACCTTGCCCCGTCATTCGCCACTGTTTGTGAACCGCATCTCTGGCAGCATGTTCAAATGCTTCTATCTCGTCCATCTGCTTGAACGCATCATTGACACGATCAATGAACCTATTCATTGCGCGAGCCTGCCCACGCGCAAACCAATTGGTGCGAGCCAACGCTTGAGCAGGATGAGATGTTGAATGCTTGGATTTCGCAGTAAAGGACTCTTCTTTGACAAGTCTCTTGAACTCAGCCGGATCTTCTCGTGCAGCCTTAGTGACCTTATACCAGAAGTTGATCATGGCGCGGCCCTGATTGCCACGTACACCAGCCTTGGCAGCCTTCGCAATCTTTATATAAGCGCCACCCATCCATGTCGTAGGGTCTAAAAGAATCTCCGTAATCAACGCACCCGAAGTGCCGACAATCTTTCCGGCGAGACTATCCGGTGCAACATCCCACGGTGACGCAACATTGAAGTTACGGATCGACGC
>Ga0098059_1001146_pt1 | contig 13627 bp, 11 predicted proteins | sample 20_taG_FD_92580 | JGI IMG/M metagenome (GOLD analysis project Ga0098059, IMG submission 92580) | Marine viral communities from the Subarctic Pacific Ocean - 20_ETSP_OMZ_AT15318 metaG | ecosystem: Environmental > Aquatic > Marine > Oceanic | place: Subarctic Pacific Ocean | collected 2015-01-19
CCCGTAGATAGAGAAGACTGCCATGCTATCGGCACGACCCATATTAGAACCAGTACCTCTAGTAGACAAGTTGGACTTGTAAGCATTGGTTATTGTAGTGTCGGCATTAGCCGTATATCTCTTGATTCCCATTACGTGATTGTTCCCTTGATATCTGTGTCTAAAAACTTAATCTCTAGGGCGACATTTTTTGGCACATCTATATATCTTCCGTCACTAGTAGTATTTTCGCGAATGTTGTACCCAATATTAGAGTATTCTCCGCCAAACTTGTTGGTGACCCTAACGTTGGTGACGTCAACAATTCCTCGGGTCTTGTTGAGAACGTTATAAACTTCGCTTATATCAAATGGCTGACCAATATCTAACTTAGTGGTAAAAAGAGCCTTTAGGCGCTCTATTGCGCTTGTCTGAACATTGAACTTATCGGAACCGACTGCGCTCACTGCTTTAAACTCAATTTGAATGTTTACAACCTTAGCGTCTAAGATGTCGATCGTGTCATTAATAATTTTATTCTGCCCAATCCACGTTTTCAAATTTTCCTTTATTGTAGTATTCGTGGCAGTGAGGTGTCCCTTGTTGTCTTCTGATATGACATACAGATTAAGGTTTCGTCGGAAAGAGTCAGAATCACGATACAAGGCACACCTTTTAACAGCGCCAAATTGAGGAGGCATTGCGTATATTAGTGATTTATAGTCCTGCTCTGTTACGGCTCTGTTTTGAGAGGCGTACACTCCCGCAATTGTTTCCTTTAATTGCGCTCGGGAGGGGTTAGAGACGTTCCCAACTATCGGCTCCGTATTGCTAACCTCCAGTGACCTTAGAACGGTTCCTCTCTTATTGGCAGCCAACGTTGAGGGATTTTTAAACTGTATATCAAAAGATCCAACCTTGTTAATACTACCCGCTGAAGCGTTTGTAGCACTTGTTATATTGCGACGATATCTAATAACCAATGTCGTATTAGAAGGGGATATCCCAAATTTGTCAGTATCTAATAATTTTGTTGGGTCAAAGGCTGTGTCTGAGGTGTAGTCTTTTCCGTGAAGCTGTATGACCACCTCTGTGGGGTCAAGTAAAGTGGACTTATTTATCTCCGAGTCAGATCCATACCCAAATTGCAAAAATGTGTTTCTACGTGTTCGCTCTAAAGTAAACCTACGTGGAACCGAAAATGGCTTAAGAATCGCGGCAGGCTCCTCGTCAGAGCTGGTACGGTTTCTATTAAGTACATTTCGATAGATGACATCCTGAGAAAGGTAATCTACTTCGAAGTATTCATGACCCTGTGTATCAAATACAGATATAATCTCCACTATATCCGTGGTTACCATCTTAAGTTTTTTAAATCTCTCAAAGTTTCCAACTACAATCTCTTCTGTTCCAAATTCGCCGGATACAACATTTCCAGTTGCCTTGATGATATATGTGGTGGGGCGCCCTGTGGTGGTATTTTGCTGTCCCACCACGGTTATATTAGATGGGTCATTAAAATCTAGATCTTGTGCTAGCACGTAGGAAGCTCCCTCAGTAGAGGAAACTGTTGCCCCTTTCTTTAGAATTGGTATATAATCGCTGTCTGGACCTAAGCCGACTGTATTTGAGGGTATCTCAATATAAAAGTCACATTCTCCATATGAAGAGGCTGCTCCTCTAAACTTGTATCCCATCTGCCTACCGTGTCTAACAATATTATTGTATTCAGTGGCAGTATCTAAAAAGCTCTCATTTACTTGGTAATCTAGATAAAAAGACAGTATGTCCCCAACGTAAGCGACATTCTCAACCATTAAAGAGCCAAACGAGTTTTCGCTAAAGTCTCTATAACTATTGGGATAGTATCTCTTAGCATAGTCAACCAAATCCTTCTTGATTGAATTGAAGTCTCTGCTTGTGTATTTAATTGGGACTAATTTTTTCTTTGACATCTATAATTCCTCAAACAAGCTGTATAACTTCCATATCGCGGTTGGACCTAGTTAAAGTGCTGTAGTAAGCTATCTTTATACCTAAATAGTTTTCGGATAGATTTGGGTTGGAATCCGAAGTGACAAATTCCACGTTGATAATTTTAATATATGGAATGTAAATTTGTTGTTGTCGCAACAACTCACTCTTGAAGTTCTGGAATACGCTGGGGACCATTAATTCGAACAAATATCTCTTTAGCCCCACTCCGTATTCGGTGTCAAATCTCTCCCCAGGAGATGTTAGGATGAGAGACTTGAGATTTTGATCAGTTAGGTGCGCGTAGTCCCTAATCATGTCATATCCGCCAGTGCCATTGCGACGAATTGGTAAACTGACTCCCAAAGTGTTAGTTAATCCAGCCAACATTAAAATATACCTCTTTCAGTAAGTAGCTAATTATCAATTATTAGACGTTATTCTTCGTCGTCCGGACACGCAATTGGACCAAAAATAATTCTATCAGTTAGCCCAGGGGCTAAATTGCCTCCCAAAGATTGGTCAACATTCGTCTCATTTCTAACATTCTCTACCTGTCGAGCCTCAGATGCTCCCAGGGGCTCATCGCGATACATGAAGTCTTGAGAGTTGTAAACCTCCTTGAACATCTTCTTTAGCTGTCGACGTAAACTAACAAAAGCTCGCTTATTCCAGTTTCCATAATTATTGGGTGGTCTTGGCGCACCAAGGTTCCAATAATCATCAACACCTATTGACTCCAAAAAGCCTTCCATATTATAAATTGCCAAAGTTGACAAAATGTGCTGAGTTTGTATGGAGTAATTAAACATTATCCTAAACCTAGGATGATTTAGCATCCTTTGCCATAGGGCAGACCAGTTGAAAGCTCCACTGGATTCCCGCACATAGCTCCCGTAGTTCGCTGTTCCAATTGCTAGAGAGAGGGCTGATATGCTTATGTTTAAGAAAAGGGGAGGGATCTCCTCTTCTAGCTCCTCAGAATACAAGATAGGCGTAACGTAGCGCCCCACTCGTGGGCGACCCGATAGCCACCCAGCTCTACCGTGCTTAAAATATCGATTAGCAACATCAACTTCCGGAACTCCGGTGCCCACCTCCATACGACCGTATATCTCTGGAATTATATCTGGTGCGTTTTCTGGTAACATATAGGAAAGCCTAAGCCCATATTTCAATTCAGAGAAATAATCCGACAAGCTGTCCGAGGTAGAAATTCCTCGACTTTCAAGGCGCACTATAAGTTCCCTTAATCCATATATGTGCCCGTTAATGATCGAGCTTGAAGCATCTCCGCTAGACAATGTCTCTATCTCTTCATCTTTAACAGTTGGTCGAAGGTAACATTCTAAGAAGGGCATCCCCCTAGAAATAACCTCAGAGTACGTCGGGTCTCGTAGCGTCGTCAAAGGAAGTGTCGGTAGGATTCGTTTGAGGTTGGCAGGCTCGCCAGTAGAGGAGTCATACTCTACTCCAGACACATCCGAAATGTTTATGTAAGTACGACCTGGACCTCCTGGGACGGACAGTCCACTAGTCTGATATCTAAAGAAACAAGATTCCATTAATTGAGAATAGGTGGAAATCCACCATTCGTTGCGACTGTAGGAAACCTCGGGTGGGAAAATATCAGATACTCTTGTAGCAAGCTCGCCCAATTCATCAATTATTAAATATTTCAATACTGTCATGGCAGCGCTCTCGGTTTCTTGAAGAAAATCAATTTTACTCTTTTGTCTAAAGTTTTTAAGAGTAATAGTATAATTTCCTCGCGCTTGGCGCTCCTCGCGTAGCTGAACCCTTCCAGGGTACTGATACCCCTCCATCGCTGTCTGAATTGACTCCATTGCAAAGTTTAACTCATCAGACTCCACATACATCCTTCCATCTTTAACTCTTCGAGAAGCAATCTGACAAGCTTGCTCTAGGAACTCATACCAATATGCATATAATTTATATTCTTCTCCAATTGCCCCTCGGGGAAACGCTGGGGCTGCGGGATTTGGCTTTTGTGATTTCAGTCCACTTCGAAGTTTTTCCGCTATGTAGGTTGCCAAAACTCCAGTTCCAAAAACCCCCTGGTCTGTCTTGAATCTTGTGAAAGTGGCGGCGCCCTTTAAGAAATACTCGATAATATAAGTTTTAATAGTTGTTACAACAACCCCCTCCATCGAGGCGAGGTTCATCCTGCCTAGAATCCTACTATAGGGAGGTTCAGGAATTGTACGAGGATTATAATTTAATCTAGGGTCATCAACAGCGTTTTTATAACTCTCAATCACTTGGTCCCTAATCAACTTCATATCAAACAAAGACTCTTCGCTGCTATCATCGCAGCAAAACTCCTCATCACGAGTGCCTAATAGGATATCTTTAATTTGAAGCCATCCCCCCTTGGGTGGCGGAGTTATGGAAATGCGTCCGTCTGGCAAGCCTAGTACTTCATACCCTGCGGGAGGTGAGCTGTATCCTAATATCTGACTATTCGTCAATGAATCAATTTGATAAGATCCATAGGTAAACCCAAAATGCGATCCCTCTATTTTTTCAGATAGAGATTGAACAACGTTTTCCCTCATAATTTGACGCACAATGTCGTATTCTGACATAGCAGTGTCCCTAAACGACGCTGCTGTGTCTACAGATGTAAACCCAGCCGCAAAGGCTGCCAGCGTCAAGGAAGCTGCGCCCATATTAGCAGTGGTGCGCTGACCAGGAAGTATGGCAGATCGATCTAGAAACCTTTGTAGGGATGCCAAAGTGAAGCTCTCCACGAGTTGGGTATGTCCCGCGAAAGCATCTTCATAGCTTATTGGATAAGAGATTTGTATATTCTCCCTTCCCAAGTGCTCACTATCGTATGTGAGTTCAATTTGACCAACCGATCCAGCAAATTCTACATTAAATAACACAACCTCGGTTCCGGGACGATTAAATCTCAGATCAAAAGTCTGATAGGCGGGGATATACGCGCCGCCTTCCTCCGTTAAAGAGCCGAAGGACTCCTTTAGGGAATTTGCGATTGTAAAGGGCTTAAGTCGATCATTGCCGCTGGCGGGCTCAAGCGGGAAGGTGAAAGCCGGCTCATAGCCCGTGGTTGCTGACGTGTATCCAAAAAATGATTCATTGACGTTCTCTGACCCGAAAAGAGGATAAGCCATCCGCGCGTTGTTGATTTGTCCTCTCTGGGGGACGGCGTTGATATTTGACAAAACCAAATTAAGAAATCCACCATTTTTCATAATGTCCATAGGGCTCATTAAGTCATTTGCGTAAAATGGATAAAGAGGATCAAAGATCATCGAAGCAATCTCCTCGGCAATAAACAAGTTGGCGGGATCGTCTTTGGGAAGCGTTTCCTCTATCATTGTCCTAAAGGCGTTCTCCATTGAAGTGGAAGACCCGCCTGTTAACATGGAGCTTAAATTCTCAAGTATGTCAACGGCGCGCTCCTCAAAACGATCCAATTGATCTTGAATTTGTTGCTCAGTTATTTGATCGCCACACTCATTGCGCAGGGCATCTGCTAAATTTTCTCTCGCCTGTGAAGGTGTTATATCGCAAATTGTATCAATTACGTCTTCACTGCCTGCTAACGCCAAGCTGTTTCGCAAGCTCTCTAGATATCCCTCCGGGAAGGAACTTCCAAGTTGGCGAAAAAAGTTTCTCACGGAGGCTGCATCGGTGAGGACCGAGGATAGCTCCGGGTTCTGAGTTCGAACTAATTGTAATACGGTTCTCACAACCCCGTCTGTGGGCTCCCCCTGTAGCAGATCTAGAAATTGATCGGCTCTCAGGCGAGCGGATAGGGTATCAACTATGTTGGACTCACCGGACAATATATTAGCAGCTTGCTCGGATGGCAAGCCAGTCAAGCTGCTTAAAATGTCCGTTAAGCGACTTTGTGTAGATGAATCTCCAGATCCGAGAACAGCATCCACGGCGGCGGCGTTTGACGGCGTGTCACCACAAAAAGCCTGCTCAAAACTCTCAGCTAAATTAAACGTCTCCTTTATCTGTTGAGGGAGCTGCCCACTTGCGGCTTGAGCAAGGATTCCAGGGCGATCGCACAAGCCGCCCTGAAACCCGGATACGATGATTTTTAACATTTGAACCGACATTTTTAATATCAAGCCCAGCAAGAAAGACATCAAAGCATCAATAATGGCATCAAGAATTGCGGACCAAAGAGTTGAAACATTTTGTTTCACCATTGAGCCAATATTTGGCATTGTTAGGGGTTCAAATGAACAGAAGTCAATGTCTCCGCCAGCAGATAAATTAGACAAGTTGTTCTGTACCGCGTCGATGTTTTTTCCAAAAATATCATTAAGGTTTCCATTAACAATACACTTTGTTACCTCGGGAACTGACTCCATAATGGCGTTCAGCCCCTGACCTACCACGGGCAGCGTTTTAATTTTCTCTATGAGTTCATTTAGTGGGACCTGAAGGATTAACAAATCTACAAACTCAGAGTTCACACGGTCCATCGTCGCCGTTTCAGTCACAAAACGTTGATTAACCTGGGGCACAAAGCTCGGGCGCCGAAAGACTGGGTTGTCAGAGCGTACTCCAGTTTGTATTAGCTCAGTGGTAGCTTCAATGAATCCTAGCCAGAAGGAATATTCTTCAGTTTGTGACATGTTCCCAGCGTCATAGACGTTAAAAGAGTAATTGTATCCTTGTAAAAACGCAGTTAAATCAGGGTCTTGATTACTTTCTGCGCGATTCCTTCCGGTTAAGAACACACTGGCATTGTAGAAGTTTACCCCCAGAAGATCTCGGGTATTATCCTCTTCTAAAGACTGGCTAACCTCCCAAGGAAGCGAGCCACCGCCCTGGTATCCCGCATCTGACAAGGTTTGGTCTACAAGGTCCTGATAGGGACCTTGGATTGAATCTTGAATTGCTGCGTCTAGGAGACTCCACAAGTCTTCCAAAGATTTAGGGTTGTCTTTAAGCAGCTTCTTTATTAAAGTCTTTAAAGCCTGCTCTGGATCAATTCCGCATACATCAGTTTTAATAATGTCTTTTAGGTTCTGTTGTACCAAATTAATTATGCCACAAGTGGTTAGCTGATCAAAAACAGCAGCCCATGACGCCTGTATTGCTTGCTTGTCTATACCGCTAATTTGATCGACAATCTTTTCTAGATCACTAACTAGACCATCGGCACCAGATATTTGAGCCTTCGCTTGCCCCTTAAGGGTATCAGAAAACTCATCTAACTTCTCCAAAAGGCGCGCGTTTCTCTCAGTGACTGCCGCTTCATCCATACACGCATATTTCTCAAACCCTGTCGCAAAATTCCCCAACAGACTTGAGACCTCTTGAAGTAAAATACTTTGCGCAGTGGACTCAAAACGATCACCTACAGCGGTGGCAACATCACAGCCCGTGATGGTCACGTCATTAGCATTTGGGCTAATTTTAACAAGGGGCGGGTAGTGAAAACGGCTAACCAAGTCGTCGACTGTCATCCCTTGAGGAGAACTAATTGCCTGAATAATTTGAGGCAAAGCAGTAAGGTAGGAAACCACCGTGGGGTTTCTCAGCACTGAATCCGCAGGCAAATTGCTTATTTTTAATCTTTCATATTGTCCAGAAATCGGCTTCGCAAAAAATGAAGTAATTGTATAGTTGCTGTCGTAGGCTATTAGCAATTCATCAAGCACCTTTTTTTCACCAGGGAGGGGTACAGTGCTACGAGAAGGATTTACAAAAGGGGACGGAAACACAAAGTCATTATCCCTTAATAGATCACCCAGCGCTGCTTTAAGTGACAATACTTGCTCGACTTCTTGCCTAATACTTACTTCTAATCTTGAGCCCTGTACGAACAAGCTGTATTCTGCATCGGCGGCAGCAAATATCTGCTTATAGGTTATCTTCTTAAGGGCAGTCGCTAGTCTAGAAATGTTGCCCAATAAGTTCTCAACTGGAACAGATGAGGTGAAACTATCACCAGTTGTATTGCTTGGCGTAGCGCCAATGGCATCGAAAAGCTGTAACGCACCTATAAAGTAAAATGGCCATTTATAGAGCACTCGCAAGTTATCGCGGGGGGCTTTTTCATATTCATATGCGTCTTCTGTGCGTAGTCGAATATATTCATCTAGTATATTTCTTTTTAATGGACCTTCGGGGTCATCCTGTGCTTCTTTCCCTAAAAGCCCAAATAAAGAATCTATGCCCGCAGGAATACTTTCAAATACGCGCTCTTGTAATTGATCCGCACCCGGACACTCGTAATCCGTAGTTACTGGAATGTAATATTGGCAATTGTTGGGATTGAGGAACGCTTCGTCGCTAATTGACCAATCTTGCTTGGGGGCGGAGGGGTCTCGGATACAAGCAGGCATCTCGTCGGGTGGAGGAGGCTCGGAACAAAGCCCTGGAGTCGTGGGATTTGATTCTCCCCCAAATAGACTATCTCCCAGCCACGACTCCATAGAGTCACGCATAGACTCCCGCAAGTCCTCGACCTCTTCCTCATCGACTTCAGCCGGGTCGGGTGGTGAGTACGGTGGGTCGTCCTCTTCACATATGACCGTGCCGTCCACCTGGGAACGAGGGTGCCAGCCTTCAGGGCATCTGCCTCTTCGGTCTGGTAGCGGTGGTGTAGGTCCGGGATCTTCGAGTGCCATTGTGTTATCCTAGTTTGTCTTGTTGAATCTGCTTCCAAACCACTTGTCGCCCGTTGGACTTAAGTAATCGGAAGTAAAGGCAACTCCTATGTTGTTTTTATGCTTTGCAATATTCTGATGGACATTTGTCATTCTACTTGCCTCTTTGGTACCAATTGTTACAGCCAGATCGACAGACGGGGTTGAATTCGACATGGCTGGACCAACCGGTACCATATGTGTATGAGTAGCTATGGAGCGATTAATTTGTGTTTGAGTCTTGGCTAGCTCATTAACTATATTTGATAAATCTTTAATACTTTCAGCTATTTCCTCTAGCGCTTCATTTAAAGCGTATGCTTTAACTATCGGCTCCAGCGCTTCTGATCCAACGTCGTTTCCCGCGATAAGCTCGATACCAGCTACAGTTTGTATTTCTCCACCTTGAGAGTTTTTCTCTCCACCCCTGCCGGCGCCTTCTACATTTTGAGCTTTTCCTGTTACTATTTTTACCCCCTCGCGACCAATGACGCGAACCGCATCGGCTTTAATGCCTATCCCCGAGCGAGTTACCGATTGTAAATTTCCACACAATCCAAAATTAGTGTCTATATCTGTCCGCTGACTAATGTGAATACGGGCGGCGTCAGTAAAAAAGTTGGGTCCGACCGTAATGTTGCCATTAGGTCCGCCATCTGCTCCCGCCATCCTTCCTACCACGAGGTCAACAGATCCGGCGCCTGTGTTTCCCAAGCCTCCATATCCACTCTCAAGCCCTGCGGGTCGATCGCGCCCCAATACAATCCAAGAGTTGTTGGCGCTCTTGACCACCTTCTCACCAGGTGATGAATCATAAAGAGGAACTGGCTCTACTAATCCGCTATTATTGATTCCTGAGGCGCCAAGCTTGTTTTCTATATCTTGGCTCTCGTATGCACCTTGCTGTTGCGGTGTTAGATTTTCGAAATCTCTTGCTTTTCTATCTGCCATTTTTAAATATTCTACCTTACGTTGCTTTATGCCATTCCAGACCGACTAATGGGATGACGATTAGGGGTGTTGCCCGCTGCGGCGGCTGCTTGTGAGTGTGCCTGGCGGCGCTCTCTTGGTAAATTGTTTCTAAAGTCAAAGTGGATAGGGTCGTAATTAGTGCTAAAACGACCTCCCCAATACAAACCAGCAGACTCTCCTATTTGTCGTATCTGGTCCCATTCGCGAGCAGGGCTGCTGCTGAGCAGGGTTACACCATTAGCAAGAGTGGGATTAAAATCAATCGCCATCCCAAAGTTATGATAACTGAAGCCAGCTGACGGGGCTGGACCTTGGCGACCACCATCAACCCACTGTTGGTACAACCGGTGTTGCGTATCTGACGATCTGTATCCACTGTTCAAGCGTATTGAGATACCCTGCTCGGCTGCCCTACAAATAAATAGTTTAACATAAGGCACAAAGTCTGGATGTAAACCATTTAGGACAGAGGCGTGCTGTGACTTGTTGGGGATGTCCCCTGAATCATAACACCTGGACTCTTGTAGAACTTCATCTGGTGCTGTATTCGGGAAGTTAGCTGGGGGTGGTTCAAACTGGTCTTGTTGGTACTGCCCCAATGTTCCGGACGCTCCCTGCCCCTCCGCATCGTTAAATCGATTCTGTAGGTCGTCACATCCTGGGTTGGGCTCTCTTTCGGGTAACGTTGTGGTGCCCGTCGCCTTGCGAGTAATGACCCCTACCGATTGACGAGTTTTATTGGGTCCGAGCAGATAGTTGATGTATACTACATCACCAGGCTTTAGATCCATATTTGAATCACAGGTAAAAAGCCTATATTGCTCGATAAGTCCTCGATCGGGAGGAGCTGCCTCCAGCAAGCCGCACGGCATTGGTATGTGGTCATCGTCGCCATGTACCTTTACTCTAAAGGTCTTTTGCCCGTCTCTCCCTCCCCAAGGAAGAAGGCTTTCAAAGAACCACTCATTATGTCGAGTCTCTTCAAATAAAACAGTTGCTAGTCTATCCTTAGTGTCCGATGCGTAGTCGATTGAAAACTGTTCAAATGTTGCTTCTCTAATATACTCATATTCGACCGCCTTATCTTCTACGGATTCTCGATTGGCATGCTGGGTGAAGTGGTTCGAATTGGCTTGAACCGGGATATCTCCAGACATTACTCATCCCCCTTGATCATATCAAATAGGTCGTCTTTATCTTTATCTGAAAGACCTTGGTGTCCTGCTTGGCTCTGTTGCTTATGAATAATCGTGCTCACTTTAACGAGCTGCTCATTAGATCGCTGTAACGTTTCCACGTATTTAGCCGCAGTCTGCCCGACCTCTTTATGTGAATGTTGGTCATTTGACATATACTGTATAATGTCAGACAGAAGCTCTTTTGTGACCTCCCTATCTTCGCGTATATTGTCGATGGCTTCTGTTAAATAAGCATCGAGATCTTTCATTAAATGTCTCCACGGTTCCACTTACCCTTGAAAACACGATACTTAACGCGCATCTTATTTAAGTTGTTGACAACCTGTTTGGTGTTAAGCCCCGTGATTTCCCGAATGTATAGATAAATAGCTTTTTTATTAAAAATTTCAATATCATCGGGGCTTGAAAGGAGGATCTTGATTGCTTCTAAAACTTTCTTTTCGTTTTCTTTTAGATTTCCCGTATCCCAGGTGTCTATTTCCTCCCACAGAAAAGACCAAAACTCTACCTCTTCCCTCTTGTTGTGGTAAGGATTATACGAAGAGAGATATTTCTGCTCAACTTCTCCTGTAATGTTTTCAAAATCCGCTTCTCTTCTGCTTCGCGCATTTGTCTTCTTAACTTTATGAATAAACCAGTTTTTAGTGATTACGGAGAAATATGAGAATGCTTTTGAACCCTTGTTTGGATCATATTTATCAAGTATTGTTGTAAGCCACACCTTACATTCATCGCGGAGCGCATCAATATTTGGCAACGAAGTAAATTTATAGGTAAAAACGACCTTATCTACCATTTCACTAAAAGCTGGTTCAATATATTGTATGTATAATTCTGTTCTTACGCGCACGTCCCTAGTGTTCGCATATTGTACTATTGCGTTTTCATGGTCCTTCGTAAAGTAATGATTTTTCTTCTTAGAGGATCGCCTTCTTCTATTCTGTGTCATCAATGTCCTCCAGGGGCTGCTCAATCTCCTCAATAGCAAAACTATCTCGAAAATCTCTTATCTTTTCCAAAAGATCTTTGGAGTGTTTTATCAGACCACCCAAAGTTTCGTCTCCATAGAACATCTCTAGCTCATAAATTTCTCCAAGATGGGCATCAAAAGAGTTAAAATATTCTTCTAAGGACCCAATGCTATCGGTGAACATTAAAAGCTGTTGTATGAGGCGCCTAATATACCATACCAAAACTACGTTGAGCGATATAGAGAAGACACATGTTAATATCAAAATGGTTGTCATGTGGTATGTTCACTCCTCTTAAGGCGCTCTTTGTCCTCTCGAATTTCTTCTTTTACATCCTCTATATATTTTTTAACGATCTTACCCGGCTTCTCCGCTCTAAAATTTTTATTTTTTATTAAGTTGACAGAACTGTTAAGAACCTTCTGTATTGAGGGAGAATCACATAATATACACTTGTCCAGAACCTCCGACATTGAGTGAAATTTTTCAAATTTTTTATCACAGGAGGTGCAGTGATAAGTGTAGGTGGGCATTTATTCGCTCGCTGTGTGGTCTATCAGGGCGTCTTCCTCGTCGTCGACAACCTCACTTAAAATCATTCCATCCGCGTCAAACTTAACAATAGGGGGGTTCTTAACAACCAGCCCATCATCCGTTGGCACAAAGTTCAAATTTTTTAAAACGGGCACAATATCTGATTGCTCCATAAGGGACCTCTGTAGAGCCATCATAACTGCCCCCAAGGCTTGATCTGAAAGGTTAAAGCTTTTCAAGGCATTCATCGTCGTTTACTCCAATCTTGTAGGGTGTTTTGCAAGGTTACCATGTCCTTTTGAACTCGCTCTTGCGTTAGCCGTAGATTGTTCTCTAAAATAGCAATCCTATCGGTCAATTCGCTAATTCTAGTTTTTAGTGAATTAGCAATATTATCAGTCTTCGTTTTCTTTGTTGGCATTTGTTTTTCCTCTCTTACCATTTAAAGTTGTTGACATAATAGTCAACTATGTTTTGTATTTCTAAATTAAAATTTTTCTCAGGTGTCCAGCCGAGGGCTCTCAGCTTGTCGTCATTTAAGGCATACCGTACATCCTGCCCTTCCCGTACATACGAAAGATCAACGTGATCTTTCCAATTTGCCCCGTCGCCTAGATAACAATTTATGATCTTTTCCACCGTCATTAAATTAGGCTGCTCAAAACCGCCGGCTACATTGTAAACCTCATTGACTTGTCCGCTATCAATTATTGTTGTTACGGCAGTGGCGGTATCAGCAGAGTGAAGCCAATTTCTTATTGGAGTGCCAGCATTGTGAAGTCTTACTTGCTTGCCTCTCATCAATAACTTAACGGCTAACGGTATTAACTTTTCAGGGTATTGCCCTATTCCATAATTATTTGTAGGTCTCAAAATAACATAATTAATACCATATGTGCGAGCCCAAGCCAGGACTAGCATGTCGGCGGCAGCCTTTGAAGCAGAATATGGATTACTGGGTTTTAAGATATCTGTCTCAAAATGTTCGCCCGACTCAATATCCCCATACACCTCATCTGTACTAAAGTGAAAGAAAACTGGCTTATTGTCGACATTGTCGGGCTTCTGTCTAATTAAGTCTAACAAGTTTCTGACACCATTGATGTTTGATTGCATAAAATCTGAACTATTGATAATACTGCTTCCAACATGAGACTCAGCAGCTACGTTGATTACGTAATCACAATCAGGTATATGGTTGAGAAGACTAATGTCTTTCTTCAAAAAAGTAAAGTTATCATTACGAAGAAAGTCGTCTAAAAAGCTGATATTCGCCGCATAGGTGCCCTTGTCGATACCATAAACTTTCCAGCCTCTTGAGAGACATTCC
>Ga0098059_1001149_pt1 | contig 13608 bp, 7 predicted proteins | sample 20_taG_FD_92580 | JGI IMG/M metagenome (GOLD analysis project Ga0098059, IMG submission 92580) | Marine viral communities from the Subarctic Pacific Ocean - 20_ETSP_OMZ_AT15318 metaG | ecosystem: Environmental > Aquatic > Marine > Oceanic | place: Subarctic Pacific Ocean | collected 2015-01-19
CGGTTTTTATTTTCCTCAAGAACAAGCTTTTCAGATTGTATTCGATTTTCTGAACCCTTTGATCCTTGTATAAATTTTTTATCAATTGCGAGTGTATTTTTTCTACTATCTTGTATGGAACTTAATAATTTATTTACGCTACCCATATATCCTAAATTTTTATCCAATTTAAGTGAGTATCCTTCATCACCACCTTCATTTCCTAGATCGTTTAGTCTTTTTCGTTCTTCGTTGTTCATCTTGACTACTCTTCTGGCGTTTTCATCAAGTATATATTTTGCAGCATCTGGTTGTAATGATGTGAAAGTAGCATCACCAATGTATATATTGAAAGCGTGCGATGCAAGATCTCTTCCAGCAAAAGAACCTAATTTAGGTTTTGCAGGATCTGGTCCACTTAATCTAGCTCCAGCTAAGTCAATAGGAATATCAACTTCACCAAAAGCAAAATCTGGATCTAATGTCCATTCAGGTACACCATATCCCCAATTTTCAGCTCTTTCAACCTTATTGTTATATTCGTCAGTTTGTTTTGGTAAATAGTGTGTTGTGTAAAAGTCTTGAATTGCCATCCATTCTGTCGTTTCTCTAAATGTAGTTGCGGTACCACCAACGCCATCTGGGTCAAAATCATAAATTAATGATAACAGATTAGCATCTGCATCTTCATTTATTACCGTACCATCTTCTAGTGTTAATGGTGCTCTAATTATTGGCTCCCATGGATATTTTGATGTGAAATTTTCTTTTGTATTTATTGTTATCAACCCAGGTCTGTCAGGGTCAGGTATAAACATATTACCATTTCCTCTATTAACGTTTACTCTTAACTTATCCCAAGCTTCAGTCATTTGCCTATCTTGTCCTCTATTTTTAAGATAATAATCTGCTTTACCACTTGCTATAAATTCACTCCAAACTAAACCGTATGTATCTTTACCATTTTCTGTAAATAACGGATCCCCTAAATGATGTATCTCTTCTCCGTATGGATTATCAAAAATAATAGCCATATCTTCATTTCCATCATCGTTAGTAAAAAATTGTACCCTGTGATGATTATCATTAAGTAAATTTTGATACATTGGATATTTGTATCGATGCACATTTGAAAGTGTTGCATCCCCGTCATTTTCCATATCTTGATATAATCGACCAGTATATCCTTGGTAATTATCCAATAAACCTTTCCATTGGGTCATTTTATTTAAAATTACTTTCATTTGACTGTCATTATTTGAATATTCTTCTGAAAGTGGATCTAAATTTTGATTTGCATTTGTAAGATAAGCATATTGACCATGTAACGCTGTTAGTTGGGGTTGAATATCAGGCCTTTGACCTGGGTTTGCCGCGGTGGTTACATTCGATTTTCCAACATTAAACGCATCTAATTTTCCTTTATTTTCCTTTATTATATTTTCCCTTACTTTTGCTGCTTCTTTTTGTATTTTTGCCATTTGACTAATTCCATTCATTCTTTCAGCGTACATTCTATCATCTAGTTTATCTAAACCATAAAACATACTTCTTATCCATGCTTGAAATTTATAAGGATCATAGACATTTGCTCTACCTATATCACGTGCGCCTTGTATTAATGCATTACTTGCCATAACTATATCTTTTTGAATTCAACATCTAATTTAGAATAATCTACCATATCATAACCACCCTCGTGTTTTGCAACTGCATGTTGAGGTATCTCATCAGACATAACACCTTGAAATACTCCCTTTCCAAACGCTTTATTAATATACTCAAACGCATATATATTTAAGCCACTTGGAGAATATCCTATTAATTTTATATTTTTCTTTAGTTTTCTATCAGATCCTATAAACATTTTGGCTACACCTGCACCGGTTTGTGCAATGCCACCTACTAATCCCGCTTGAACATTATTAGCGCTTTCATCTGCAGCAGCCTTTCTTTGTTGTGCCATACCAAACATTGTCTCTGCTTGTTCTCTTTTCATTTTTCTTTCCATTACAGCACCAGTTTCATCACGTCTTGCTGTAAACTGTGCATGTGTCATTACATTTTCTCTTTCTTGTCTTCCTATATCTGCAGAAGCTCTTTGTAAATTTTGTGATTGTTGATTAGCCATTGCCTGTGCTAACGCTGCGATACCAGATCCACCTGCAGCACCACTCATTGCACCCATAGTATTAGCTAACCCTTGTTGTTCTTGTTGCGCTTGAAATTCAGCAGCTTGTTTATTAATTGTTAAATCTTCATATGGATTTTCTAGTTGTGAGAAAGGATTACTTGTGTCTAAATCTGAATATTTATTTTTCCATATATTATGTTCTCTTGTTGCTTTAGTTTGTTCGTCTAATATTCTACCTTTATTTGCTAATGCATTATATATAGATCCTGCTCCAGCGGCTATATCACTCATGGCACCACCCATACCCATTTTTTTAGCTGCAGTTGAATCAAAACCAGCTTGTTGTGTTTGTAAAGCAAGAGCATTACTTTGCTGATCTTTTTGCAAATCTAATTGCTCTTGAAAATTTAAACCTTGATTTCCTGTATATACATTTGTGGTACTGCTACCACCACCGCTAGTACTTGTTCCTGTTGTTCCTGCTCCCATATTATTTATATTTATATATTAATGTATGACCTTCATTTATGTCATAACCTAATTCTTTACATTTATTAATTACACCACTTACTTTAGAAGTTGCCCATGTGAATGTGTAGCCTTTTTTTAAAGCTAAACTAAAGACATAATCTAAAAGATAAGCTATAGCTTTATTTCTTTTTTCTTTATTTCTGTAATTAGCATTAGAAATTCCAAAATCCGAATACGCAATACTTGAATTTGTAAAATACAAATATCCAGCTGCTACGTCTTCTTTACCTATGCTTACTATAAATCCACCAGTTCCGTTATGTGGTAAAAGTTTACGATCTGGTATCTTCATACCATGGTCTAACCACCACTGATCTAACATGCTAAAGTCAGATTCTTTTATTTGCCTTATCTCCATTAAATTATAATTACACTTTTTTTAAGTTATTTACTACTTTCAAATAACTCTGAGCTTACAGCAAATAATTCCGCAGCCTTATTAGTTTTGTTTTTCATTTCTACTTCTGCGTAATAACCAGTGACACCAGCCATTCCAACACCCTCATTTTTTCCAAAAAATATAAAATTACCATTAGCTGGTTGTTCTGTAGTGTCATCAGCATATACAGTAATAGTTTTTCTATCACTACTAATAGTTAAGCAATCACCTAATTGAACAATTGTTCCAGATGAGTTCTTAAAATATATAATATCCCAAGCTCCAACATCTATATGTGCGCTATCACTAGTTACATTAGTTGGTTTTGTTTGCAGTGAAACATTTATGGGATCTGCGAATGTTAATGTTAATGTTATTTTTGCCATAATTTCTTTATATTATACTACATCTTTATCTGGAGCTGTACATTGTGGTGATGGGTATCCAGAAGCTGCAGCAGATGACGTTCCAATTGTTGCACCAGTGCTCGCATTTACTTGACCTATATATCCACACCAGCCTACATTAGCACTATCACCAGAGTAACTTTTTCTAGTCCATACCCATCTTTTCCATAAATCAGATCCACCGTGAGCATATGGTGTTGTTAAACCTGGATCTTCGTAGAATGTCATACTACCACTTACACCAGCGTTAGCGCTATTACCATACACTTTCTTTTGAGTGGTAGAACTCCATGGTATATTTATATATGGAGGTGGGGAACTAGTAAGTGGATAATTACCCACAGCAGTAGAACTAGCAGCACCAGCGCCTGTTGTTATCCAGTATGCTGTTGTACCTGAAGGTATATCTGTATATCTAAATTCTATGTATCCTACATCAGTACCGCCTTTTGAATCTGTTACGTTAATTTCAACCGCACAACCACCTGCTTTCATAGAATTCCAATCAATACCATTTATCGTACCATGACTTCCAACTGGACCAGCACCATATCCATAATGATTATTAGGTGGTCTTAATGTTATTTGAGTTCCATTTCCACCAATTGTACCAGCACCACCAGTGTCAGTATCAGTTGTTATTGCATCTCCTGCTGAATTTTTTATAGAATAACCCTCACTTGCATCAACCGCTTGACCATCATTGAGGTTGTAAGGTAGTTTTTTAATTGTATATGTTAATGCGTCTCCATCAGCATCAGTTGCTGCTAATGTTACTGTAGTAGCTGTTTCATAAACACAACTAATAGCACTACCACCAACTTGATCAAGGTAAACTGGATCATCATTGATAAATTCAATAATATTATCAAAATTTAAAACTGATGTATCATCATCGCTACCATATTCATGTATTAACACTATTCCCTCGAACGTTGCTGTTGCGTTACTTGGACTATTATCAATTGTTATGTTCATATCCATGAAAGATAATATTGTTCCATTAGTTAGTGTTATATATCCCGTGGTGTCATCTTTATCTCTATGTGTCCAATTGGTATAATTAAAATCATTAGCAGTTCCATCTCCGTTGGAATCAACGGTAGTTGTAAATTTTAAATTTGCATTAGATACTGATGACGTTAATACAGTCTTGACACCAATCATATCTGGGTTTCCTTCAGTAAACGCAGCTGCTTTTTTAGATCCCAACGCCGTTGCAGATAATGAAAAATTACTACTTGATTCGCTAGCTGTTAACGTTACTGTTGCATCTGTAAATTGTGCAAATTTTACTTTTTCAGGGGAAACTAATGGATTAACAAAATTACTATCTCCACCAACAACTTCTTGTAGTGTTAATGTGTATGTTGCACTGCCACTTGTGATCGTTGGAAAAGTAAGAAGTTCCTCATGGTATGATTTATTATCTCCACCAACCGATGGAATTGTTCCTCTAATACTATCCACTATATCACCACCACTATCTTTTAATAAACTCGTACCATCAGAATCTTTAACGAGAAATACATCGAATATTGCGTTGGCATTACCATATACCTTCAATGATCTATCTATAGCACCACCCTTCTCAATTAAACTTGGTTTTGTAAACGTATATGTATCACCTAATGTTGTTGTTATTGATTCAGATAATACTAATGTTGTTGCGTTTGTTATACTAATTACCGTTATCATGCTTCCAAAAGGCACACCATTACCTGATACTACGCTACCAATTAAAATACCTTGCGTGTCCGCAACAGTTTGTGTGGCACTTGTTACACCTGTTGTAATAGTTGTATCAACAGTCTCTTTTGTTTGACCTCCTAATGTATAGCTGTCAATATCTCCTACACCACCAACCAAACTAATGTCTGGTGTTGCGTAAAAATGAATTTCATCATCTGTAACACTATAATCTGGTATTTTATATGTAATTGCGAAGGCTTTTGTTGATATATTACCTGTTGATCCAAATGCTGGTGTTTCAGTTACCCTGTAATTAGAACCAAGTAAATAACATTTTGATAAATCTACAAAAGGATGTGATGGGTGATAAAATAAATAATCTTCTGCAGCTGTAAATGTTGTTGTTGTTCCACCACCTGATGGGTCTAAATCTATTGTAACAGTTTCACCAACAAATCCTGTTGCTGAAAAAGCGGTACCAGCAGTATTAGAAGAAGTTGGTACGGAAGTATTGGATACTGTTGAGTACCATTTACCACTTACTGTGTTAATGTGTTTTACACCACCTGTTATTTTTACAACAATTGTTTGATCGTTACTTGGCATTGTAAATACAATTGGAACTTTTAATTTTACCTTATTATCAACAGTGTATTCACCGACTGTGTCTGTAAAAGCAACACTAGCATTCGTCACCGCGTCTGTTTCGGTTAAACTATCTTCACTTACAAAACTAAAATCGGTAGCTTTCATAACACCTGCACCACCAGAATTTGCATTATTTGGTTCAAAGTAGAAAAATACCTCTTTTGATACAGAAGTACCTGGAGCAACGTGATAACCATTAGCTACTGTATTATCATATGTTGTACCATCAATTGTAAATGACGTCGGTATTTCAAAATCATTATTAGAAGTATCGTCAGAAGTATCCATTTGCACACTTATCTTAACGTGGTATCCAGCTCTTGATGAGCCAGATGATGAAGCTAAATTACCTATTCCTTGTACTTTAAATTCTTTTGCAGCCTCGTCATTTTCTAAATTTGAAACAGTGATAGATGATCCATGTAGATTACCAAACCACTTACCTTCTTTATTTATAAAATATGGCACGTCCCCATCTTGCTCACCTGTTGTCACGGAATTACAATACCATCCTTCTTTTTCAAGTGTGGTATCTGTTCCAGCTGCGTAACCTCTTTCTGTTGTTTTGTATAAACGAGATGTAGTTCCTTCGTAATTTAATGTTTTAAAATTTTTAATAACAGATGGTTCATCATTAAATATTAATTTAATAGTAGAAAAATACTGGGTATCATAAAATTTGTTTCTATAAGAGTTTTTGTTATGCTCCCATAAATCCCCAGCATAAAAACTATAATATGTATTATTTAACGTTAAAGCACTTTCTGGAATAAATGATTTAAAACTTGTCCAACCATTTACTAATTCTGAGAAACTAAGTGTTTTTGTTGATGAACCTATTAGCGTTACGTTATAATTATCTTTTCTTTCGTCATAATTCCCTAGAATGGTCGTAGGTTGCTTCATATTGTCAGAAAACCAATCACGCATACCTTTATATGCAATATTGGTTAAACCATCTCTAGACAGCCTTAAAACAGCTCCTCGGCGTTTGTCTGTGTAATATGATCTAAATCCAAATGACGCAAATGATTCAGGGTTAGTTGATATACCATAATCACCAACAAAAGGAATAGTTTGACCTAATACATTTGACGATGCTGTTAAATTCACATTACCATCCGCATTATACAAAGCATCTTTATTAGCTAATACGCGCATGGATTTATCTTCACATAATACAATTAAATCAGCATCCCTTGAAGAAAGTTTTTGTATGCTACCATATTCTGGATTAACATCTTTTGTTATTTTTTCTGCTTGTATAAATTGATTTAATCTATTTACACCAGAAGATGAATTGTATATACCAGAATATATCATACCGCTTGATCTTCTTTCTTCTTGATACTGTTCCGCAAATACAGTAGATACTTTAGGTCCTTTATCTACGACAACCGCATTATAATCATCTCTTATTCTATTTGATTCTGCACCATTTCCATATGCCCAACAATTTGAATAATCAATAGTATCTATATTACCAAGATTTGAAATTGGGTATGTTTTACTGGTTTCATAATATAAATCTAAATCAACTGTTGGTTTTGGTTCTGTTTCAAATATTGCAGGATTTCTACTTGAGAATGTTAATTCGTTTTTAATTTCTTTAAGTATTTCCACTTGAGTACTATAACTTATCCCGTTTGACGCGAAAACTTTCTTAGCCATAGATAATTCTCCCCCATCTGTTCCAGCTTTATGAATGGGAGATTTTGAACTAAAATCTAATGGGTACGCGGCGCCAGACGCGTTTAATTGCGTCCAACCAATTCCCTCATGCTCTTTTTGACCAAATGGCCTTGTTACAATAGTATACCTAAGGCCATGATTACTAACCAATCTCTTTTGTTTATCTTTAAGTTTATACTTGAGACTATGGAATGGATTGTTATTTTTATGTTTATAGTTGTAAACAGCTTCTTTTGAAACGGAATAAATTGTCTGTATAACCCCATCTCCATCATTCCTAGTATCATTTGTAAATTTAAATATTGTTCCCTCTGTAGATAATGCTTGATGAAATTTATAATCATCTTCAGTGGGGAACATTTCCATTGTTGGGTGTTCTGTTACAAGTTGACCAGCTGCACCACAGTTTGTCAACCTAATAACTATTTTATTACTACCCTCACTCCAAGCGGGCGCTCTGGTAGTTCCGATACTACTACTATTACCATCCTCGGGGTAATATACAGCGTCGTCAATAGAAAAAGCAGTTGTATTAACACCATCATCTTTCCAGTCCCCAGGTTTGGAACTCATGTACATTTCTTTTGATGCCCTTGACTCATGTTGATTAATATTGCTTTCTAGAGTATCAGACTTTATATAACTTATGTAATGTAAATAACCACTAAATTGCTTCGCAAACTTTGGTTGTTGGTTTTTTGATAAAAGGTTGTTATCTAAAAAATCATCTCTTTTAATTTTAACAAAAAACCGTCCATCAAACTCTGGTAAATCAATAGTTTCCTCTTTATAAATTTCTAATGATAAATTAGGTTTTGTTTTACCCGTACTAGCATTAAGAATAAAACCAACATCTGTTCCAAGTGCTCTTTGTAATCCAAATTTCCAATGACCACCAGGTTGACTAATACTTGATAATTGATAATACCCCGTTTCACTAGTAGGAGATAGTATTTTTACATACAATTCATTTGGATTTTCTGAATCAATAGCTTCAAGATCACTATTTTTCATAGTGTCACCATTTATATTGAAATACATGGAATCTACCACTGGAAACCCGGTGGTTGGATCAATATTTGATAACCCCTCGCTCGTAGAAAACTGTGTTGTTACTTTACCTAATCTTCTTTTCTTTTTTCTTATTGATTTAGGGGCTTCGTTTTGAACTGTAATAACCTTATATTTATATGTTGTTCCATCTTTCAAATCTAAAGGTTCATTTGATTCATGTCTCTTTTTAAGAATTAAATATGTTTCATCATCAATTTTATTTCTTTCAGCTGAAGCAAATGATAACCAAACGTGTGCCGAATCCTCTTGTCTATAATGTCTATCTAACGCAATATTATAATATTCTAAAGATGGTTCTTTAATAAAATATCTATAATGTGTAGCCCAAGTTGGAGTGGTTAATTCTCTATTAGGGGTAGAATTTAAATCACCTAAAACCTGAACATTTAACTTATTTGCTGTAGAGGAAAATGTCTGATCTAATTTTAATGCAGCACTATTGTCTGATAAAACAGGGGTTTGTCTTCCATATTTATCTAAAAATACAATGCCAACTTGATAGTTTCTAATAGATTTTAATGATCTATCAGCTAAACCATCGTGAATTTGGGTTGCTGTTGGGGTTACAATAAATTTAGGGTTTTCTGGTACATTAAAATTTTGTAAATAATTACCATATACAATTCTATTTTTTGTAATTTCTTGTGCCCTCGCTTTTCTAGGTACATTATCCCACGGTCTTAATAATTGGTTACTAGGTAACACAGCGTGAACTTGTTCAGAATTAACTTTAAATCCTTCCCCACCACTTTCAACACTATTCATTTCATCGTTCGTTTTAAACGTTGTTATTGTATATGTGTTTGTGGTATTAGATTCTTTATATAGTATATCAACTTCAATAACATCTTTAGGTCTTGTATCAAATGGCATGCTAGTTCCCCCACCAATTCTTAATCCCTTTAATGCGTTTACCATAGATACGTTATACGCATCTACTGGATTATACTCAAAACCTGGATTTTCTTGGCTAGGTAAAAAAGCAACATTAGTAAACGGAGAATAACAAGAATATTCACCATCTACATACTTCCATCTATATGCAAATCTTGGAAATATTAATTCAAACAACGAATCACCTTGTTCTAATTCACAATCCCACATTAAATTTGCAGTTGCTAATTCAGGATCTACATATACTATTTCTGCGTTAAATGTTTTTGAATTCCCATCTTCTGCAACAGCTTTTAATAATTTCACCTTTACAACATATTGTTGGATTCTCAAATCCACTGATTGTGATGTTAATTTAATTATATCCCCAGCTTCAAAACCTATTCTTCCATTTGCTTTAAACTGCATTGCACCTGCGCCCTGTTGAAAATTTCCTGATTCCCAAGCTATTAATCTATTTCCCTTTTCTCTAGCAACCACTTCTTCTCCAGAAGTAGTACTACCAACTGCCACCGTTTGAGTTTTCGTAAAATCACAGTGACCATATCCATCACTATTTGGATCAGATGGAGAGCATGATCTATGAGATCCATCGTAGTTTTTTGCTGCACCAGATTCAAAAATTGCAGATATAGATTTTGTTTGATCCCTTGATTCGTCTGTAGTTTTGAATAGTGTAAGATCAGGCGCATTTAATGGTGATTTTTTAATTACCGTGATATGTTCTTCTAGTATATTACCTAAATCAACACCATCAATATATAATTTTGTAGTTGTAGAAAAATTTGTTGATCCAGACCTACAACGCTCTATGTTAATTTTTTTAGGTTCGTTTTTGTTATCTGTCCAAACTAAAAACGTGGTTGTTTCACCACCATCAACATCATCTACAATAACGTTAACACCTGATATAAAATGTTTGTTAGAATTTTTTTGCTTATCTGTAGTGAAATTTAAAAAAGCGCTAGCTGTACCTTTTCCAGTATCCACTAAGATTGGTGTAATTTTTTTTGTAATTACACTATATTCCGCAATAGCATCTACACCAGTAATAGGATCGTTACCCTCTCCATCATTACCAGAAATAAACCAATAAATTTTATCGTTTTTTGTATCAGCGACAGACCCGACACACTGCTGAGCAGTGATGCCTATGGTAGATACACGTTTATTGCCCATGACGTTTTGAGCCGTGCCTACTTCACTGCTTTCTGAGGTGGCAATATCGATATTTAATGCGTCTCGATATTCGCCTTTAGGAATTAATCTTTCATCAAAGTCTTTATTCATTCGACCTGATGTAAAGGTGTTTTTTATTTCAGGCATAGTATTATATTATTTAATCCATTTAGATTTACCTCGCATTACTTGCGTTATTTCTTCTGCTTTTATATTTGATAATCTAATTTTTGCTTTTCTTGTTGCTGCAAATCTTTCTTTTCTATATCGATTTACAACATATTCTGGAACATTTGATCTAGTAGACACTAAACCATAAATTATCCATTTGTATAATGCTTCTTCCGCGAATTTATGTACTTGCATTTCTCCATCTGTACCTAAAGTATCACTGATATACCGAAGAATAATAGTTTTACCAGCCATACTAGAATCAAAATGTATTTTACCCCTTGAGTTGTCAATAAAATAACTTCCATTAGCTTGTGCGTGTTGTGGGTCAATACCATATCTTCCACCAACATTATGTTCTTCTAAATCCTGCGCTGTATTTTTTTTGTCAGTTGATTCTGATGTTGTTTCGTCTTTATATGCATTCCATGTATCTGAAGGATCTCCTTCTAATAATTCACTTGTAGTATCATCAAATAAATAATCGTGATTATCATCTTGTAATAATGCATGAGGATTACCTGTTGCTCTTACTGGATATAAATTACGCTCAATACCAGTTGATGTTTCTAGCCAAGATACTTTTACATAATTTATATAATCATGTGGTAATATCATAATTAAAGAATCTGGTAATTCTATTTCTTGTGATTTTTCTACTCGTAACGTATCATAGCTTAATTCTGCTAAACCTCGTTGCGCGTGAAAAGCAACATCACTTCTATTAGCTCGTGGTATTATTTTATCTTGCCCAACGTATGAAAACAAAAAATTATTAATAATATTATCTATACTGACATACTGATAATTCCCGTGTTTTTCTGCTGAAGCTCTTTCTTTAACGGTTAATGTAGTACCATCTTTTGGTGCTCCATCAGTTTCTAACACATCTGTATTACCTGTACTACCAGTAAATGTTAATTGTTTATTTGATGCATTATATCCATAATTTATAGTATCAATTTCAACACCATTCACAAAAACTATTATATCAGGTTTTGTTAAACTAGTTAATGTAGGAAAATATACATCTGTTAAAGTAAATACTACAACATCTCCATCAGGAAGAGTTGGACTCCATTTACTTTGACTTTGATGATAATATGCCTCTTGCGTTCTTGTTCCTAATAATCCCATTTATTTATGATTTTTCTTGTTGTAGTTCCTGTTGTTCTTCTGTTGCAGCAACCTGATATACGTTTGGATCTTTAACCAACACACCAGCTAATGCTAATATTTTTATAACTAAATTTTTCTCTTCGGAAGGATGAAGTTCAAAATTAGTGCTATTGTTTGCGTTATACAACGGGTGGTTGTTTACGGTTGTATAAGCCCATTCTATTGTTGCGGGTGCAGATATTAAATTGCACGTTACGCCAGATGTAATAGTGGTTGGATAAACCTGTATAGCGGTTCCACTAGTTTGCACGTAAATAGGTCGTGCCACCCTTGGCTCAAGTAATGGTGAATTTATATAATGATTTAAATCATTTTGTGATATTTTTTCAACTTCAACGTAAGTTCCACTATTATTATATGATAATTCTCCCATTCGATAGTATGTTGGTAATGTACCTACGCCACCACTACCCATACTCACATCTTGTCTAAATTTTTCAAATATATCAATTTTTTCTTGTACTATGTCTACTTGATCGGCATATGTTGTATCGTTTCCTGGTATTCTCATGAACTGATTTAAATCATAAAAATATTGCTCAAAAATATCGATTTGAGCTTGATTAGCTAATAAGTTAAACTCTTGAGGTGTTAGATAACCTCTTTGTTCTTTATTAAGAATACTTAACACTCTTTGATAAACTGTATCTACATTTACTGCCATAATTTCTTTTTTATATAGTGTAGTCACCTATAGAGATGACTACTCTATAAAGTGATTAATTAATTTAATCTTTTTAATATACTATTGTATATTTCTAAACCTTCATCTGTTTTAAAGAACGCTGCTAATGCAGAGTATGGATGTTCGTCAAAAGGAATTGTCATAACTTTTCTGTTATTACTAGTCCAACTGAAAGTTCTGTTGTCTGGAGATAATGTTAGTATTCTAGCTTCAGTGGCTTTAATACCAATATTTCTTAATTCAACATTTTCATCTTGTACTAAATCTAAGAATAATTCAGGTTTATTTTTAGCAAACACTAAAATATCTCTTCTTAATTCTTTAGATGACATATCAGAAACTGAACTACCTATTTCAACTCTAAGTACTGCTTCAACTTGATCTATTTCTAAATTCTTTGCTGCATTTAAAGCATCAATTTCCATGTTCAATATATCCAAGTCATCTGCTGCGTCTTGAACTTCATCACGTTCAAAAAACAATCTGTCTTTATCTGGATGTATTTCTAAAAAACGTTGCAAGTTTACTTTTTCTTTTGGAACATATAACGCTCCATTTTTAAATACAATATGACCTAATCGTGCTTCACCTTTGAATTCATCAACAAATGGTGTTCTTTGATTAAGTGTGTATTTCATTTCCCTTTCATATCCCTTTTCTTCATCAAACCAATAAATTCCTCTTGATCTAATTGTATATGTTAAAGGGGTTAAGTCGTCTCGTAAATAATACATACGATCCTTCAATTCCCAAGAATCCTTTTTAGGTTCTTGTTTTTTAACAGTTGGTTTTTCTTCAACTGCTACAGGTGTTTCTTCTAAAGAAACTACCTCTTTCTTCTTTTTTGCCATAATATAATATAATTAAATAAGTTAAAAAAATAAAGGGCTAGGTGCCGAAGCACCTAACTCTTTAAAAATAATGTATTAGTTAAGAATCATGAAGTTATTAGCTCCTTGAACAA
>Ga0098059_1001150_pt1 | contig 13603 bp, 9 predicted proteins | sample 20_taG_FD_92580 | JGI IMG/M metagenome (GOLD analysis project Ga0098059, IMG submission 92580) | Marine viral communities from the Subarctic Pacific Ocean - 20_ETSP_OMZ_AT15318 metaG | ecosystem: Environmental > Aquatic > Marine > Oceanic | place: Subarctic Pacific Ocean | collected 2015-01-19
ATAATGTGGATTTACACCTTATTGATGTAATTAGAAATAGAGAACTTTCTCTAGCCTTTGGAGATAAAGTTTCGGTGCGCCACGAATCTCCACAACTATTTGTAATAAAGAATGCCGAAGTTATTTGGCATGGATCTCATAATGCAGTGAACACAGGAAGTGTAGCTCAAGCTCTGCGTAATTTTTGATTCTCTAATAGCCTGAAGCGAATCCATCACTTCTAGGATCAACTCCACTCCATTTCAAACCATAGTGATCTACATAGATCATTTGAACTCTTCCCATTTGATGTGTTCTCAGTTTATGGCCTTTAGCCAATAATAATCGCTGGGTATCGGGGCTTATGCCAAATGCTTCATAGTAAATGTAGTTTTCCTGTCCGTTGTGATGAAAGCGTGGGGCGGATATGGCCTCTTGGGTATTCATCTTGAAGAGGAATTGGTTTAAGAATGTCTGTACTAAAGCTGATACTATTTCTTTACCTCCAGTTGCGCCAAAGGCTAAACGGGCTTTGCCGTTTTGGCTAACAATACTTGGTGCCATTAAGCTGATAAGGCGGTTAGAATCTGATGTAGTTAAGGTAGAAGGAGTTTTACTTAATAGGAAACCAGCTCCTTCAACAGCTAGGAAGCTTCCAAATGGACCATTTAGAGTTGTAGTAACAGAAACGGCATTGCCTTCTTTATCAATTACCGAGAAGTGGGTGGTTTCTGAGCTATTATTGAACTGATCAAATTCAGAATTTGATCCATTTCTAGATGCGATAGTATCCATGGAGAAGGAACGAGAAAATTGCTGTGAAATTGAATCATTACTTCTATTTGATCTAGACCTTTTACTCAAGGTGGTTTGACTTTCATTAGTTGGAAGTCCAGAAAAAGTGGCGTTTAACGCTTCTGAAATGAGGTGAATATAGTTGGCAGAATTATGCTCCATTCTATAAACAGGGTAGTCTTGAACAAGCTGTAGTTTCTGAGTAAAACTAACACCTCCTAAACTTGGTGAAGGTACCGTATGGATCGTGTAATCATCATATTCCACTTGAATAGGAGTGCGCCATATACTTCTATAGTTATATAAGTCTGAACGGGTGAGTGAGCCTCTATTCGATCGTGCCGACTGAATGATCTTATCGGCTACCTCCCCAGAATAGAAACCATCTCTGCCATACTGTGCAATTTGCTCTAGTACATTGGCTAAATCTTTCTGCATAAATAAATCCCCTTCTTTGAACGGAACTCCATTCTCTTTCTGAAAGTAAGTTATGGATGAAGGGTGATCATAGAATTCATCGGCGTATGCATTTAAAATCTGTGCCTGTTGATAGGATAAGTAAAATCCATTGCGAGCTAGATCGATAGCGGGTTGTAGAACTAATTCTAGAGGCATTCGGCCATGGCGTTCAAGGGCTCGAACCATACCGTCTACCGTTCCCGGAATGGGTATCTGTTTTAAGTTTCGCCTATTATTTCGTCTAGAGTTCTCTACGATGGATTCTCTAAAATCTAGTGCTGTAGTAGAGCCATCTTCTAAGTGGATGATCATAAAACCCCCACCACCAATATTCCCAGATTGAGGCAGAGTAACTGCAAGGGCGAATTGGACCGCTACTGCTGCATCAATGGCATTTCCACCCCGTTGTAGAATCTGTTTCCCAACTTCAGAGGCATAAATTTCTTCCGTAACCACTAAGCCATTTTCATAAGATTGGCTTTGACGAAATTGAGCATGAATGGGAACCGTAATGGCAGGGTATATAATTATAAAAAAGAAGAGTGCTGATAGACTAGCTTTCATGTTAGGCGCGAGGATGGAATTCTTTATGTACTTGATGAAGGAATGAACGATCGACATGAGTATAAATTTCAGTAGTGTTAATGGAAGCGTGACCTAGCATTTCTTGAACGGCTCGTAAGTCGGCGCCTCCTTCAAGTAGATGTGTTGCAAAAGAATGCCTAAAAATGTGTGGATACACCGGTTTTTGGATATCCGCCGCTTTGGCTGCTTTTTGCACAATATTCCAGATACTCATGCGAGTTAATGCTCCGCCTCTTTGATTGAGGAACACACGGTTTTTTGCTTTGTCTGCTTTACTTGGTTTATAGAATAAAGGGCGAATATGTTCCACGTAATGTTCGATTGCTTCTTGGGCAATTTCACCCACCGGCACCAAGCGTTCTTTGTTCCCTTTACCAATTACTCGAATGAAGCCTATTTCAAAGAATAAGCGATCTATTTCTAAGCCTGTTAACTCACTCACACGCATGCCTGTGCCGTACAAACACTCTAAGATGGCTTTGTCGCGAATTCCGGCTGGCTTTTCTAAATTTGGAGTGCTGAGAATAGCCTCTACTTCAATTGGGTTGAGAACTTCCGGTAATTTCTTAGCCTTCTTAGGAAGCTCAATAAGTTCAGCAGGATTAGCTTGTGAAAACCCTTCGATAGTGGCAAACTCATGAAAGCTTCGGATGCTGGATATATTACGAGCAAGCGAACTAGCCGATAGACATTCCGAATCGAGTAAATAACCTAGAAAATCTTCTATGTGATTTAAACTAACACCCGATAAATCATTGAGCTTCTTTTCAAAAACTAAGTAGTCTAAATAACGCTCTAAGTCGTTTTTATAAGAGATAATGGAGTTTTCAGATAAACCTTTTTCTAGTTTGGCAAATTGAAGGTATAAGTTAAGCTCACGCGTAAATTTCTCCATTACTCAGAACTCGGTTTAGACTCCTCTTGGGTTTGAGTTTGTTCGCTCTTATTCTCCGATTTTTCTGCCTCTGAGCTAGATTCATCTTCCGGTTTAGCATTCGAACGATCTGATGTGTGCTCTTTCTCCTTGTCCTTACCTTTTGTCTTTCTCTCGTTGTCTTCAGGGTACTCGATTCTACTGTGGTACACCCCAACTAAGATGTTTAAAAAGGTCTCTTTTATAACACTTAAATCCCGGAAAGTAAGTGGGCAATGGCTGAGTTGACCTTCCGTTACACGGTCATCCACCATACGGTTTACTAAGTTTTCGAGCTTGCTATAATTTGGGTTCTTCATAGCACGTGATGCCGCTTCAATGCCATCAGCTAATAACAGGATACCCGTTTCTTTTGTGCTTGGAAGTGGGCCATCGTATCTAAACTGCTCCTCATTTAGCATCTCTTTTAAGCTTTCATCTTCCTTTGCTTTCTCATAAAAATAACGAATTACAGACGTACCATGATGAGTTTCAATGAAGTGAGTAATAGCTTTTGGAAGTCCATGCTCTTCAGCCATTTTCACGCCTTCTGAAACATGCGCTTTTATCACCATGGCACTCATTTGAGGCTTCAGCTTGTCATGTTCGTTAACACTGCCCTGGTTTTCAACGAAATAAGAAGGTTTAACCATCTTCCCGATATCGTGATATAGGGCACCTACTCTACAGAGTAATGCGTTTGCTTTAATGGCACTAGCTGCGGCCTCTGATAAGTTGGCAACTTGTAAACTATGGTGGAAAGTACCCGGTGCCTTATTCATTAATTCCTTCAACAGTGGGCGATTGGTATCGCTCATTTCAAGCAAGGTGAAATCGGTTGTAACACCAAATAACTTTTCAAAAAGAAGGATGATGGGATAAGTAAATAGAATGAATACCGCGTTGATCGCAATGAATAGGATTTGATTTAAATAGTCATCCCACCCACTTAGTTTTGCCAGCGCAAAAGCCCCAACTACAATTAAGTAAGTCACAAATACGATGCCCGGTGTAGTAAAGAAAAACTGAGATCGATCTTTAATATCACGTACAGAAAATACCCCCATGCTGCAGGCACAGAAGGTAGCGATGGTAAACTCAAAGTCGTTACCATTTACCAACCCTATAAGGGATGCCAAGGTTACCGATGCAATGATACCCACTCTAGAGTCAAATATGATAGTGAGGATAATCGGCGCTATCGCAATGGGTATTACATAGATACTAGAGAGCTCAAAACGGAAGATGATTACACTCGCTAAACTCACCAAACTCATGGTTAGAAACACCAAGAAAAAGAGTCCGTTGTGATTACTGATGGGGCGACGATATAAATAGAGGTACATGAAAAAGACCATCGATATGGCGATGATGGCAATTACACCTCCACTAAATCGAAGCCATTTTTCTGCTAACGAAGCGTTTTTAGATCGTGTTTCCGAAAGGCTATTCAATACATTTGCTACTTGCTCGGTTACGATATCACCTCTTCGAATAATTACCTGCCCTTGAGCTATGGCGCCTTTGGTTTCACTGATGGTATTTAACTCTTCTTGAATCTTAGCCTCTGTATCAGCTTCACTATATATGTTATTAGGTTGAATGGCTTTGTTATAAAGCTCCATCCCCAACTGTGCAACTTCTTGGCTGAATTCTCTATTCAACTGAAACTGGGCATAGCTATTGGCTTCTTTTAAATCACGTACTCGAGCTTTTGTTACAATGCGATCGGTACTGTTAACAGGATTGCGAACGATTATCTCGTTCTGATCAAACGTAGACTTATTTCTATTGATGATACCATCGGTGTGAAGCGTTTCAACAATTTGTTCTAACTCTTGTTTTACTCGAACGCCTAGAAATGAACTTTGAGGTCGATTTCGAGTTTTCATCGTGTAATAACTCTCAAAAAGTAGATTCCATGAATCTTCAGTAAGCTGAATGCTTGTATTTGAATAGGATTGCGCAAATCGAATACTATCCTCAAAAACACTATTCAGGTTATTTTCTTTACTCTCTTGCCAAACATAATACCCTTCAAGCACGGGCATGATGCGTTTATACAGTGAATCGATTTTTGTTTGAGTATCAATCGACGCACTGGGTTCTACTCTGAAAATAGGGGAGATGGTTTGGTTGATTTGCTCTCGTTCCGTCTCTATTTCAGCTTCAGTTTTCTTAATCGCGAAGGTATAGGGAGCTACTAAATCATCGGCTCTCCACGGTTGGCCAACGGTGTAATTCAATCCAGAATTGATGGTAGCATGAGGAAGCGATAGAATAGAGATGCCTATAAAGCAGATAAAAATGAACGCTCTTAGATAGGGATTCCGCTTCAGAGAATACGCCTCTTGCTCCTTTTTTAATTTCTCACCCATTAAAGGAGTTATCTCCTTTCGTTTGGGGCTTAAACCAATTTTTTCGAGTAAACTCATAAATATTATATAGATTCGCTAGTAAACAGATAGCAGCGTTAACTAAGTTACAACACTTGCTATCGATATCTAAACTGCGATTAATTTAACTAATTTGTAATGAAAACCTTTTTTCTTCTCATTTTTAAATAGGCCTGATATCATAGAACCAAGAAGTAGCAAAATAATTAGTTTTCAGAAAGCTATATTAAGTAAGACTACAATATGTAGTGATTTAAAGATTGAATTAAAAAATTAGCTAGTGAAATAGCTATTGTGCACACACATCGAACAAATGGCATTTAAGACTAAAAAGAGTTTAGGGCAGCATTTTCTTACCGACAGCAACATCATCTATAAAATAGTTGAGGCCATTAGTGCAAACTCTGACGATCGACTCATTGAAATTGGTCCTGGTACAGGAGCCCTCACTTCGTGGTTGACAAAAAAGTACAACGACTTACATGTGATTGAAGTAGATGAGCGAGCTATTGAAGTTTTAAAGCAACAAGTTCCAGATGTATATATCCATCAAAAAGATGTATTGAAGGTGGATTGGTCGGAAATTTTGTCTGACAAAAATGACAACTTTGTCGTAGGTAACCTTCCTTATTATATCACCAGTCCCATTCTATTTACATTGTTAGCACAACGCTCGAATTTCAAAGAAGCCATATTAATGATGCAGAAAGAAGTAGCTCAACGATTGGTCGCATCCCCATCATCTAAAGATTATGGCATACTTTCGGTACAAACTCAATTGATGAGTACTCCTGAAATTTTATTCGATGTATCACCTAATTCATTTAACCCTCCTCCAAAAGTAATGAGTTCGGTTATTCGACTCACTTTCGATAAACCTGCCTTAGAATGCTCAGACGAGGCATTAAAAAAAGTAGTTCGTACTGCTTTCAACCAACGGCGTAAAAAATTGAGCAATGCGCTTAAGCCTGTACTCGACGACTATAGGCCAGAAGGTTATAACTTTGATCAAAGAGCTGAGAACTGGACCCCTGACATTTATGCAGAGTTGTCTGCCCATCTCGAAAAGCAAAATCATTTGAAATGATTTGGTACGGAAGTTGCTTTAGTTGATGTGAAAAATAAATAGGGCATCTGCCCACATTAACTACTAACAACAAAAAAACAGGAGTCATAAATATGGCTAGCATTAAACCTTTAGGCGACCGTGTACTAGTGAAAGCGGACGCAGCTGAAGAAGTAACCAGCTCTGGTCTGTATATCCCAGATACAGCTAAAGAAAAACCTCAGCAAGGAACTGTTGTTGCTGTGGGTCCGGGAAAAGTTGAAAACGGAAATAAAATTGAGATGTCCGTAAAAGAGGGAGACAAAGTACTTTACGGAAAATACGCTGGTACTGAAGTTTCTTTCGACGGAGAAGAGTACTTGATTATGCGCGAGTCTGATATTGTTGGAATCCTGTCTTAAGCAGCTCGCCACTCAAACACATTTAATTCATAAATCAAAAATAGAAGAATATTATGTCAAAGTTAGTTCACTATGATGTGGAAGCACGCGACGCCCTAAAGAAAGGTGTTGATAAGCTTGCTAATGCAGTAAAAGTTACATTAGGCCCACGTGGACGCAATGTTGTAATCGAAAAGTCTTTTGGTGCCCCAAAAATTACTAAAGACGGTGTAACCGTTGCTAAAGAAATTGAGCTTTCTGATAAGCTTGAAAACATGGGTGCTCAAATGGTGAAGGAAGTTGCTTCCAGAACCAACGACAATGCAGGCGACGGTACTACTACCGCAACTGTATTAGCACAAGCTATCATTAGCGCAGGTCTTAAAAACGTAACAGCGGGTGCAAACCCAATGGACCTTAAGAGTGGAATCGACAAAGCAGTTACTGCTATTGTTGAAGCACTTAATGATGTTAAAATTGACATCGACGACGACATCAACAAATTAAAGCAGATTGCAACTATCTCTGCTAACGGTGATGATGAAATCGGAACTATGATCGCTGATGCTTACGAAAAAGTAGGTAAGTCGGAAGATGGTAAGTTCAACAACACTGGTGTTATCACTGTTGAAGAAGCAAAAGGTATCGAAACCACACTTGAGACTGTAGAAGGTATGCAGTTCGATCGTGGTTACCTTTCTCCTTACTTCGTAACTGATTCAGAGAAAATGACTACTGAATTAGAAGATCCATACATCTTGATCTTCGACAAGAAGATCTCAACGATGAAAGACCTTCTGCCAATTCTTGAAAAAGTAGTTCAGTCTGGAAAGCCATTATTAATAATTGCAGAAGACATCGAAGGCGAAGCACTTGCTACTTTAGTAGTAAACAAACTTCGTGGATCACTTAAGATTGCAGCGGTTAAAGCTCCAGGCTTTGGCGACCGTAGAAAAGCAATGCTTGAAGACATCGCGATCTTAACTGGCGGTACTGTAATCTCTGAAGAAAGAGGCTACAAACTTGAAAATGCTACTCTAGATTTCTTAGGTCAGGCTAGCAGCGTAACTATCGACAAAGACAATACTACTATTGTTGGTGGATCAGGAAAAGCAGACGACATCAAAGCTCGTGTAAACCAGATCAAAGGCCAGATTGAGAACACAACATCTGACTACGATCGTGAAAAACTACAAGAGCGTTTAGCTAAGCTAAGCGGTGGTGTTGCTGTTCTTTACATCGGTGCTGCTTCTGAAGTTGAGATGAAAGAGAAGAAAGACCGTGTTGAAGATGCCCTACACGCTACTCGTGCCGCTGTTGAAGACGGTATCGTACCAGGTGGTGGTGTTGCACTTCTTAGAACACTTAAAGCTCTTGATAGCTTAAAGTCTAATAACGAAGACGAAGCGGTTGGTTTCCAAATCATCCGTAAGGCACTTGAAGCACCACTTCGTACTATTTCAAACAATGCTGGTGTTGAAGGAGCTATCGTAGTTCAGAAAGTACTAGAAGGCGAAGGCGCTTTCGGTTACAACGCTCGTACTGAAACTTACGAAGACCTCATTAAAGCAGGTGTAATCGACCCAACTAAAGTAACTCGTGCTGCATTACAGAATGCTGCATCTGTTGCAGGTCTATTACTAACCACTGAAGCTGTTATTTCAGACAAGCCATCAGACGATGATGACTCACCAGCTGGAATGGGCGGTGGTATGCCAGGTGGCGGAATGCCAGGAATGGGTGGCATGGGCGGCATGATGTAATTCATCCCCTTTATTCACTCTAAAGAGTATAGCCCCGATCATGTTTATGGTCGGGGCTTTTTTTATGGCCACGTTGTAGGGTGGCTTGTGTAGCATCACTATAACCGAAGTTGGAGCTTCTAGAATGCGTTCCCAAAGAGGACGTTGGGAACGAGGTTAAATTATCTCAAGTCTAGAAAATGTCGTCATCCTTGTAGATGTCATGTAATTCGTTGACAGTTTTTTTGTTAGATCTCTAGACTTCTCGTATTCACTCGAAGTGACAAAGTTTATTACAAGATTCAGCTTAAAATTAATGGGTCATCCTGATCCGCCGACAGGTGGAGAAGGATCTTGCGGGATAATAGCACGGGGTTTACAACCTATTTAATGCTGTGAACAACAATCTCATGACCCTTGGTATAAATCACGTCAGCGCATTTAATTCCCAAACCCCTATCCCCTAAGATCCTTCGCTCCGCTTAGGATGACGTCGTTGTTGGGTGTTTGGGTAAGTGAATAAAATTACCTCGCTATTAGCGAAGCTGGAGCTTCTAGAAGGCATTCCCAACGAGGACGTTGGGAACGAGTTAAAAAGATTGTGGTTCAGAGGAGTAAGAAAATTCCTGATCTACTAGCTGGCGGACCGTTGTTCAAGATGACGAGGTTGTTGGGTGGCTTGTATTGTATCACTATAACCGAAGCTGGAGCTTCTAGAATGCGTTCCCAACGAGGACGTTGGGAACGAGGTTAAGTGACAAAACAGGTGGTTTTTATCTCTTTGTCATATCGACCAAAGGGAGATATCTAAAGATTGATGTTAATTCCCTAGATAAAACAATTGGAAAGGGAAAGAATTAATACTACTGTAGGCTAAAAGTAACAGCCTTGACTTGTATAGCTTTACCATGCAAGTGTAAAATAAAACATAAATATTGGCACTTCTTTACCAATAATTTGCTTTTCAATATTCCCTCGTTATTTTTGTCGTTATTCAATACGTGGGATGGCAAAAAGGACTTTAAGGCGGCTTTTATTTATTGGTATTCATCTACTCATATGCTCATCTACTTTTGCCCAAGAAGTAGCAGTAGAGAATTATGTCGTTACGCAATTCGGTTTGGCCGAAGGGTTACCTCAAAGTACCATTAATGATATCATTCAAACGAGTGATGGTTATATTTGGCTGGCTACATTTGGTGGATTAGTACGCTTTGACGGCCATCAATTCAAAACTTTCAACCGATCGAATACGGAAGGACTCGAGTTCGACCGCGTAGTAAGTATATTTGAAGACAGTAATAAAAATATATGGGGAGCTTCAGAGCAAGGGGTAGTACGTTTGTCGAAAGGCAAAGCAACTTCATATACTATAGAGAATAGAACAACCTCAATATCAGCGGGATGGATAAGTGAAGATAAAGATGGAAGAATTTGGGGAGCGTTAAATGAGAGTTTTTATCTACTGAAAAATAATCGATTTGAACGCCAAACTCTTAGGCAGGCGGATGAGACCATCTTGGAACAAATGTCTAATGATACTTCAGGGGTTCATCTCTTTCTGGGTAAAACAATTGTAAAGAGCTACAAAGATAGGCTGTATAAAATTGTCGATCTAAGCAATGATGTTAATTCCCATATTGTAAAAATGGTTGAAGACCCAAAAAAGCCTGGGTCAATTTTTATAGGAACGTCCAATAATGGAATTCTGAAATTAGAAGGGAATAAAATTAAGCTACCTGAACAGAACTCGAGGTTAAGTGTGAATGATCTAATAGGGGTTTATGTAGATCGAGAAGATAGATTATGGGCATATTCCACAAAGGAAGCTTTTATTAAAGATGGTTCTCATTTCAAGCCATTTAGGATACCTGGAAAGAGTGAGGGGTTAGGATTTCAAATTCGATTTATATTTGAAGATAACGAGGGTAATCTGTGGTTTGGTTCGGTTGCCAAAGGGGTGTTCCGGTTTAAAAAAACCAAAATATCCATGATTGATGAGAATAATGGCTTAACCAACCAACGAATGCTTTCACTTACAAAATTGAATGATGGCAGTTTAATATTTGGGACAAACTGTGGAGGATATTTTGTCTCAAAAAATGGTGTGATTGATTACCCAACTAGTAATGATTTTCTTCCAAATAATTGTGTTTGGTCAGTTTTTCAAGATTCAAAAGATAGAGTTTGGTTTAGTTCAGAAGGCTTGTATATGTCGAACTCTTTACATGAAGAGGGTAAAAGGTTTGATCTCTCGGATGGATTTGAAGGAGACAATATTTTTGCGCTCTATGAAGATAGACAAGGCAATATCTGGATAGGATGCAGTAATGGTATTTTTAAGTACAACGACGAGTCAGGCTTTAGTTCATACAAAAAAGCAGATGGCTCTGATGTGCCTGAGACACGAGTGATTTTTGAAGATACTCGTGGAGCTATTTGGGCGGGCACCGTTACGGGGGTGTACAAAATAGCTGACAGTACAGCAATAAATGTATCCTTAGCATCTGCAGATGGATATTTAAATGAAAGTGATGAGCCTTATATACGAGCTATATATGAAGACAATGAGGGAATATTTTGGTTTGGTTCATATGGGAATGGAATATTCAGAATGGAGGGGGATAAACTGCTAAACATTGGCAGTAAAGATGGTTTATTTGATAATGTTGTATCTCATATTGTGGTAGATAAGAATGATAATTTCTGGATTGGAAGTAATAGAGGGATATACAGAGTATCACGTATTGAGCTAAATGAATTTTCTAGTGGCCAAATCAAGGAAGTATCATCCTATTCATATGGCACAGGCGATGGAATGAATTCAGCTGAAACAAATGGTGGTTTTCAGCCCAGTGCAATTAAAGACTCCGTGGGTAATATCTACTTCCCAACAGTGAGTGGTGTGGCTGTGGTTACAACAGAGCAAGTGAGTGATAAGAATGCAACATCTACCATTTATATTGAAAAGATTACTGGAAGCGAATTTGAACTCTCATCACCAGAAAAGGTAGAACTTTCATACAATGATACCTTTCTTGAAATCAAATATACGGCTATTAATTTCACAGATCCTGATAAAGTGAAATTTCGGTATCGCTTGGCAGGTCTACATGAGAATTGGATTAATGTAGGGAGCGCGCGTTCGGCTTTATATACAAAAATTCCTCCTGGTGATTATACCTTTCAAGTTGTTGCAGCTAATAGCAGTGGAGTATGGAATGATGAGGGTGCATCTTTCAGTATCATAGTAGTGCCACCTTTTTGGCAGACAGGTTGGTTTTACTTTTTTAGCATTATTACTGGTGTGATGGTAATAGTGAGCATGTACTATAGAAAAGTTCAGCAGCTAAAATCAGAAAATGAAAGACAGAAGCGATTTTCAGAACAACTCATAGAATCTGAAGAACAGGAAAGAAGGCGCATTGCAAACGAGTTACATGACAGTTTAGGTCAGCAGATCCTCGTAATTAAAAATAGGGCAGAGTTGGCTAAAAATTATCTAGACAACCCAATGGCTCTTCAAGAGCAACTGAACGATATCGTTGATAGTGCACAAAGTTCAATATCAGATGTACGAACCATTTCACATGGTTTACGGCCTGTTCATCTTGAACGATTCGGCCTCACCGAAGCTATTATGAATTTATGCGACAATGTGAGACAGACTTCTGATATAGAATGGATTGTTGAAATTGACGATATAGACAATACTATAGAATCAGAAAAAGAAATCAATTTTTATCGTGTTATTCAGGAGGCCATTAATAATATTTTAAAGCACTCCTCGGCTACACAAGCTGAAATATTTGTCAAAATAGAAAACTCAGAAATTTCCACCACCATCATAGATAATGGGGCAGGTTTCAATCCCGATAAAAGGGAGCACAAAGAAGGCTTAGGACTTACGGGAATGATTGAACGAGTTGAATCATTAGGTGGGGTATTTAAAATTAATACAAATCATATAGGAACATCACTCTCTTTTAGGGTGCCAATTAACTCATGGGTAAAAAAATAAAACTATTGATCGCAGATGATCATCCTTTAATGCTAAATGGGCTTAGGCAAGTCTTCGACTTAGAGGATGATTTTGAGGTTATTGAAGCAACTAATGGAGAAGATGCACTAGAACTTATTCGAAAGCAAAAACCAGATGTGGCTATTTTAGATGTCGAAATGCCTAATAAAACAGGATTCGATGTTGCAAAACAAGCGCATTACGAATCACTTTCTGTCGATATCATTTTCCTCACAATGTATAATGATGAAATTGTATTTAATAAAGCAATGGACATTGGGGTTAAGGGGTTTGTATTAAAAGAGAATACCGTTTCAGAAATAGTAAAGTGTGTTCGAACTGTTGCTGATGGAAAATATTATTTAAGTCCTGTTATATCAGAATATCTTTTGCGAAGGAATACACGGTTAGCTCCTGAAGCAACGGATAAATATGGTATTGATTTACTAACAGAGACTGAGCGGAAAATCATGAAACAGCTTACCTTAATGAAAACCAGCCAAGAAATTGCGGATTACTTCAATGTGAGTATTAAAACGGTTCAAAATCATCGCAATAACATTTGTAATAAGCTGGGATTAAGTGGTGCACATGCCCTTCTAAAATATGCACTTAATCATGAGAAAAGATGGTAGCCTTACCATCTATATAGGTAGTTGTACCTAGAAGAATAGGTAGTTCTCTCTATAGATTATCGAAATCTATACACTCATTTTTCGGAAAATGTGAACAAAGTGGTTGGCTATATAGCTAGAACCAGTTGAAAGGAATACATGAACGTTCTAATTGTAGACGACCATGGTGAGATACGACGATTACTGAGGCAATATATTGAAGCAATTATCAGCAATGAGTTGGTTGTGAGAGAATGTGGAAGTGCTGAAGAGGCTATTTCAATATATCCACAGTTTAAACCAGATTTCGTTCTTATGGATATAGAATTAGGTGCAATGTCGGGGTTTGATGCTACTATACATCTAATGAAAATAGATTCGGAGGCAAAAGTAGTCATTGTATCAAGTCATAACTCCCCTCTATATAAAAAGAGAGCTAAAGAACTACAGGTTCAAGGCTATATCTGTAAAGATAATTTGCGTGAACTAGTTCCCATATTACATATGCTAATAACCAAATACCAATTGCGATGAAAAAGGCGATTACACTCATATATAAAACGATATTTATGCTACTCATGGTTGGGGTTAATCCAGCCTTGGCTCAATTTTCGGGAGGTTCGGGAACACAAGCTGATCCGTATCAGATTGCA
>Ga0098059_1001153_pt1 | contig 13583 bp, 18 predicted proteins | sample 20_taG_FD_92580 | JGI IMG/M metagenome (GOLD analysis project Ga0098059, IMG submission 92580) | Marine viral communities from the Subarctic Pacific Ocean - 20_ETSP_OMZ_AT15318 metaG | ecosystem: Environmental > Aquatic > Marine > Oceanic | place: Subarctic Pacific Ocean | collected 2015-01-19
ACATTCCACAAAAAACAACTACAATCGAAGATACGGTAGGGTATATTAAAGAAAATTACCCTGAAACTGAACAAGACCTTCAACAAGTATTAAATAAGATGTACTTAACATTTTGCAAAAAACAATTTGATTACGGCCCAGGCAATATAGCTATGGGAACTTCACTTAAAACGGAAGAAGAAATCAATATGGCTTTATTAGGTATTATAGTAAGGCTGAACGATAAGATAAACAGACTAGTTAACCTTTCAACTAAACATAACTTTGAAGCACAGAACGAACCAATCGAAGATGCGTTTTTAGACACTGCTATATATGCAGCGATGGCGTTAATAGTCAAAAACCAGAAATGGGGTAAATAAATGGCAAAAGCTAAGAAAACAAAAAAAAGAGCAAAAAAACAACTAGGATTTTGGGATAGAGTAGCTCAAGGTTGGAAAAAGTTGTTTTCGTCTGCGTGGAGTAAGTAATGGCGAAATCAAAACTGTGGTCAGATGAAGAGATAGTAATATTACATCAATATGAAAAGACTTCAAAATCTGCATTTGTTTTATATCAAGAATGTAGAAAAGCAGGTCACGACAGAACTTACAAGGCAGTTACTCGTAAAATAGAGTCTATGGGCTTTAGAAAGCCTAAACGTTACGTAACTGGTCACGAAGTCAGTATTGGATATTTAGATATTGAATCTACTGGTTTTAGTGCAAATATTGACGTAATGTTGTCTTGGTGTATAAAAGGCAGAGGAGAAAAGAAAGTAGCTGGTGCAATGATTACTAGAGAAGAATTAATGTCTGGTAAGTCAGATAAGCGAATTACAAAAGAACTTGTTGATGAAATGAACAAGTATGATGTGATTATGACTTATTACGGAACTAGATTTGATATTCCGTTCATTCGTACTAGAGCATTGTTTCACGGACTGGACTTTCCTTTGTATAGACAAAAATCACATAAAGACCTATATTATGTAGTTAGGTCTAAATTGAAGTTACATAGGTCTTCTCTTATGGCAGCAACAGAGTTTTTCGGAATTGATGGAAAAACTAGGTTAAAACCAGATGTATGGAAAAAAGCAAGATGGGGCGATGCTAAGTCTTTAAAATATATATATGAGCACAATGTTGCTGATGTAGAGATATTAGAAGATTTGCATAGAAAGCTAGAAGACTATGCTCCACCAACAGTTAACCCGCTATAATATAGGAGATAATATGGCTGAAAAAGAACAAAAAGTAAAGATAGTTCATAATGAAAAAGAATATGAGTTTTTACCTTCTGAGCTTTCAGATGAAAGTCTAGCTCAGTATAGAAGAGCTAATCAGATAGGTAGTGCTTTAATGCAAATGGAGCAAGACCTTATGGAAAAACGTTTTCTTTTGAATAACTATCTTTCTTTCGTTGTTGATAATCTTAATAAAGATGTTGACGAAAAAGAAGAGAAATAGGTAAATTGTGAAAACTAGGACAGTAAACGGAGAAACTAAATATCTATTTGAAGATGTTAATGAGTTTAGAGAATATCATCCTTCGGTCACTATATGTAGTGATTGGAGACACGCTTCTGTAGACGACTGGATTGTATCTGATGATGGACAAGTTTGTCAAGTGCTGTATGTTGGTATTTTAAAAAATCCTAACAGAAAAAAAGAGACTACATTTGTAAGAACTATAATAGGTTCTTTCGTTTGTGGTCCAAACGTTACTATGGAGGGAGAAATGCGCACTAATATGCACACCTTCGCAAAAGATGGAAAATCTCCCTCGGTACGTAAGAAAGAAAGAACTAAAGCAACGGAAAAAGAATTCTTATTTGCTAAGTATGTAGCAAAAGGAGATGACGTAGTAGAAGCATATATGAGTGCATTTCCTAGTAAGAAAAAGTCATATGCAGAATCTCAAGCAAAACTGTTGCTAAAAACAGACAGGGTAAAAAATTTGATTAGAGAAGAAATAGACAAAGTTTTAAACGAAGCAGAAATAACTCCTTTATATTTACTAGAAGAGATGAGGAGTATAATAGATAAGAAAGGCTCTACAGATAGAGATAAATTATCTGCACTAAACACTTTAATGAAAATATCCGGAATGATGGACACAGAAAAGAAATCAGAATCTATTACATTGTTTCAGGGATTTACGAAGGAGCAATTGAATGCAATTCAGGGACCCGAAGTCAAAAAACTTCAAGAAGTTAAAATCGATAGCAAAAAAGAATAGATGTCACATATGTTCTCACAAACTCATTAATACTGGAGTTTTTGTTTGGGATGTATCAAAAAAAGATGCAACAGCTGTTAAGTGCATAAATTGCTTAACAATATATTCTCCTAGCTTTGAAGTAATAAACCTAGGTATACCGAGAACAATAGGGTATGCTTAATGAGATTGGCTGTATATGGAACTCTGAGAAGAGGGTATCCTGAAAAGGGAAAGTTAGAGGGTTTTAGCTTAGTTTTTCCTGGGACGGAATCTTTTCCAGCTGTAATTAAAAACGAAAAAGGAAAAGGCGCTGTTGTAGAAATGATGGATGTTACCGAAGAAGACCTAAATATGTATGATGAATATGAAGGTGTAGATAATGGTCTATATATAAGAACAACAGTTCCTATTGCTTTAGATAATGGAAAAATAGAAAAAGCTTGGATATATGTAGCAGGACCTCAGTTGTGGCAAAGCGCTAAGTCTTTTACAGAAGTACCAGAAGGAGATTGGCATTCTAAGAAAACACTAGTAATGCTTGATAGAGTATATGAAAAAGAATACCAAGAAGCCTGAAGCTTTTAATATAATACCTCCAGACTTATCTCAAAAAGAAAGAGCTTTGGAGTTAGCTAAAAAAGATATAATTACTTTTGGTCAGATGTTTTTACCTGAAGACTTTATGAAATCTAGCCCAGCTCCTTATCAATATGAATTAAGTGACCTTCTTTTAGGAGATGAAAAAAGAGCTTGTATAATACTTCCTCGTGGTCACGCAAAGTCTACATTGGCAAAAACAGCTCTATTATATCAGTTATATTTTTCTCCTCCCGATAAAAAACAATTTATTGCTTGGGTTTCAGAAGAACAATCTCAGGCTATCGACCACATCAAGTACATTCAAAATCACATCGATATTAATCCTGCTTTACAATATTATTTTGGGGATTTAAAAGGCAGTAAATGGACTGAGAAGGAATTTACTACAGCTAGAGGAGATAGGATTATTGCTAAAGGTACAAGTCAGCGTTTACGTGGTCGTTCTCAATTAGGTCTTAGATATACAAATATTATTCTTGATGACTTTGAGTCTGAGTTAAATACAAAAACTCCAGACAGAAGAAGAGAAATCAAGGAATGGGTTATGTCTACCGTAGAGCCTGCTTTAGAAAATTCTAAAGAACAAGAAGGTTCTATTTGGTTAATTGGAACAATAGTTCATTATGATTCTTTCTTGCAAGGAGTATATGATGGATGGCTGGATGCTGAAAAAGAAGGAAGAAAGTCTCCGTGGACAGTTCTTTATAAAAAAGCTATGGTTGACGGAATTCCTTTGTGGCCAAATTATTTTACAAAGAAAAAGCTAGATGACATAAAATCTAGATTCTCAGATATGGGACTTGTACACAAGTTTGCTCAAGAATATATGAACGAAGCAAGAGATTTGGAAAGTGCTAAATTCAAAATAGATAGAATTAATAATTACAGAGGACACATAGAAGAAAGAAATGGATTTAATTATATGATGATTGATGAGTCTGCTATACCTGTCAACGTATATGTTGGAGTTGATTTAGCTTATGAAGCAAACGCTAGAAGCGACTATCAAGTTATTGTTACAATAGGAATTGATAGCGATAGAAATATTTATTTAATTGATTACTATAGAGAACACTCTCCTTTGTATGATATGCCGAAAAGAATAATAGAGGTAGCAAGACAATATCATCCAGTTAGAAGAGTTAATGTTGAAAAAGTTGGAGCTCAAGGATTAATTAAAGACCACGTTAATAAACTGGCTGGTTCTGATAGGAAATTAGCTCCAGGTCTTTCCCAGGGAGTAAGGCCTCCCGGAGGAATAAAAAAAGAAGACAGGCTAGAAACATTGTTATGCCCAATAGTAAATGGAAGAAAACTTTTTATTAAAAAAGAACATCAAGGCTTAGTAGATGAAATGTTTGAGTTTCCTAAAGGCAGAAATGATGACCTTCTTGATGGTTTGTGGTATGCAGTAACTACAGCAAAACCTCCTAAGAGTGGAGCTGTAGAAATTAGCAAATTAGAAGAAAGATTAGAAAATAGAGAAAAAAGTCTTGCTAATAGAACAATTAATTGGATTACTGGACAAAAAATATAAATAATTCTTGACAATAACGTCGTAAATTAATTATTTTAGACTTAAAATATAAAAGGGAGTCTATAATCGATTACGACGAAACTAATAAAACAAAACCTCAAGCTACAAAAGAGCTTTTTAGAAGATGGAGAGACGCAAGGCAATCTTGGGATGTAGAAGCAAGGGACGCAGTAGATTTTGTTTTAGGAAATCATTTTACAAAAGAAGAATCAAACGCTTTAGCTTCTGTTGGTCAAGCAGACTTTGTTATTGACAGAGTTTATGCTGCAGTTGACAAGCTAAAATCTTTACTTACAGCTCAACCAGCTAAATTTACAGCAATAGGAAGAGAAGACTCCGATAATAAACTTTCCAATATTTGGAAGGGTATTTTAGAATATATATGGGACATATCAAAAGGTGATACTGTGTTCAAACAAGTTGTTCACGACTATGCAGTACAAGGACTTGGATATATGTATGTATATATGGACCCAGAAGCTGACTACGGAAGAGGAGAAATTAAATATACTCACGTTGACCCTTTTAGAGTTTATGTAGACCCTGCGTCTAGAGATAGGTTTTTTTCAGACGCTTCTGGAATTATTCTTTCAACATATCTCACTAAACAACAAGTAATAGATTTATATCCAGACCTAGAAGAATCTATAGACGATATAGATGTAAGTGAAAGCTCACTATATGGAGAAGACTATCCTTCTTCAAACCTAAAAAATTCTCAAAATATTCTTACTCCAGCAGAAGCAAAACATTTAGATTACAATGTAAATCAAAAATATCAAATATTAGACAGATTTTATAAAACAAGAGTTCCTTTTTATAGGCTATTCAATACTTCTAGTGGAGAAGAAAAAATAATTAATGCTCAAATTTATGCTGAAATGTTACAAGAAGAGCAAAACGTTCAAGCAATTGCTTCTGGGGCAGTAGAAATAGAAGAAGTATTTCAAACAAGAATTATGCAGTGTACCAGCATAGGAGATGTACTATTATATGAGCGAGTTCTTAATACCGACATTTATCCAATTGTTCCTTTTACAAACATTTGGACTAATACTCCCTATCCAAAGTCGGATGTGAATAAGGTTAAAGACTCTCAAAGGCTTTTAAATAAGCTATTCTCTTTAACCTTATCTCACGCTCAATCAGCTGCTGGTTTAAAACTTTTAATTCCAGAAGGAAGCGTAGACAGTGTAAGTCAATTAGAAAAAGACTGGGCTAATCCAAATGCCGTTATTGAATATAACCCTGAATTTGGAGAGCCTCACTATCCTCAACCCGCTCCTTTAACAAGCGAATTTTATTATCTAATAGATAGGGTAGAAAAATATATAGATTTAAACTTTGGTATTCCAGAGTTATTACAGGGATTTAAAGACCAAGCTCCTGAATCAGTAAGAGGAACAATGCTTCTTTCTGAAATGGGAGAGTCTAGAGGAAAATCTAAGCTAAGAGACATTGAAGCTTCTTTAGCTCAAACAGGTCAGGTAATATATAACTTAGCTAAAGACCACTATAAATTCCAAAAAACTTTTAGAATTGTACAACCAAACAACGATTTAACAGAATTTTCTGTTAATATGAAATTGTATGATGATAAATCACAGGCGATTGCCGCTGTTGAAAACGATATAACTATCGGACAGCACGACATTCGCATAATATCAGGTTCAACTTTACCAAGCAATAAGGTAGCTGAATACAATATGTATCTTGATGCTTATAAATTAGGTCTGGTAGATGACGTCGAGGTTTTAAAGAAAAGCGAAATCTTTGACAAAGAAGGTGTTCTTCAAAGAAAAGGACAAATGGCACAAATGCAAAACTACATATCACAACTTGAAAATCAAGTAAAGAAACTAAGTGGAGACTTACAAACATCTGAACGTGAAGGCGTTAGCGCAAGAAAACGTACAGAGGTTGAGAAGTTTAAAAGCGACTTAAAGGAATTTAACGCATCCTCTAAAGTAAAAGAAAAAGAAAAGGTAATGCAGTTAGGAAATTTGGCAGACCAAATGGCTCAATCTTTGGAGGCCGAAAAGAAAAACAACTCTGGTTCAGAGCGTAAAAGCTAAATCGGAAGGAGAAAAAAACAAATGGCAAAAGAACAAGAAGAACAAAAGGTTGAAAAGCAAGACCCAATAGTAGAGTCTGTGGTGGAAGAAACAGTTGCATCACAAGAAGATACCGTTGAAGAAGGTGTGGAAGCATCAGAAGAAGTGAATTGGGAAACAGAAGCTAAAAAGTTTCAATCAATGTATGACAAAAAAACGGCAGAACACGAGAATCTAAGAAGCGAGTCTCAGGACTTAATTCAATTAAGAGATACTTTAAATTCTAGACCAGACTTAGTCGATACTATTGAAAAAAAGCTTGCAGGAGAATCTATTGAGGGCGAAAATACGGAATCAAGTACAACTCCGGAAAGTTTTGACCCTTGGGACGCCTATTACAAGCCAGACTCAGAGTCTTACAAATTTAGAGTAGGACAAGAGAAAAAGCTTGTACACGAAACAGTAGATAACGAACTAGCTAGGCTAAAAACCGATATGGCAATGAGTAATTTAAAAAACGAATTAGTAAGCAATCACAACTTAGAGACAAATGAGGCTCAAGAGTTTTTACAGTTTGCAACAACACCAAAAGCTAACTTACCCATCGAAACTTTAATAAAGGTATGGAAAGAAGGCAAAGGTGGAAGCGCCAAACGAAATGAAAACAAAGAAGCTGTGCAAGCTGCTAAATCAGTCCCTAAACCAGCAGGAGTTCTTCAGGGAGGCGAACAGCCTTCAAAATCTGAAGGAGACAAGGTTTGGGATAGAATTATGAATGCAGGACGCGGCGGTAGACTAGCTAAATAATACATTAATAGTTAGGAGACTAAAATGGCTATAAATAGCGGAATACTAAAAGCTTCCAACATTACAGCTGCTGCTACAAGTGCTGGTTACGGACAAGCTCCGGACCAAAGAAAATTGTATGATTTCTCTGATAGAGTTGCAGAACTTACTCCAGAAGAATCACCTTTTTTCACCTACTTGGCTAATGTTTCTAAAGTTGCGACTGATGACAATGTTTTCAGATTTCTTGAAAACAGAACTCAAATCAATCATACTAACAGAAACTTTAGTTTAGACGCAGACGTAAATGGAGGTTCAGCAGTCTCTGCTAATACAGTATATGCATTCCAAGTTGACGATGGTGCTGGAGCAGCAATCGGTTGGCTTACAAAAGGAATGGTCTTTGCAGTAGGAGTCTTAGACTCAACTGCAGGATACTCACAGGTATTAGTAAGAGTAGAATCTGGGCCTGTCCAAAACTCAGCTGATACTACCTTCCAAGGTAGAATCATTGAGCTTTCAAGTGTGACAACAAGTGGCTACAATATTCTTTCAGACAATGATGCGTGTCAAGTAATTGGTACATCATTTGAAGAAGGAACTGCGTCACCAGACACATTTTCAGACAGTCTAGATGATGGATTTGGTTATACACAAATCTTTAAAACAGCGTGTGAATTAACAAACACAGCAATAGCAACTCGTCATCGCGGGTATGCTAATGAGTTCGATAGAATTTGGGCTCAAAAATTACGTGAACATAAAATTGACATTGAAAGAGCTATGCTTTTCGGTCAAAAAGCTCGCGTTAATGGCGTTCAGTATACTGAAGGTCTTGTAGGAAACATTCTAAAGAATGTAACTCCAGTAACAGACGACTCTGCATTATCTTATTCTTCAGGAAAAGGATATTACAGAAGTTGTACTACTGCTGAGTTAACATACGATAGATTGCTATCAGACTTAGAGGTTATATTTGACCCAGCAAGAGGCGGAGCAAGTGAAAAACTTGTTATGGCTTCTTTACCTATTATTTCATATTTCAATAAAATGGGCGACGGTGCGTTTATCGATGCATCAGCAGGTTCAGCTGCAAATATGCCTTACAGAGTAAATATGGATAACGTAGACGGTGCTTTCGGACACAAGTTAATGGAAATTAACACTGTTCACGGAAGTATGTTCTTAGTTAAACAACCACTCTTTAGAGGTGTTGCAAGCGGAATGATGATGATGGCTGATATGAGTCAGTTAGCATACAGACCGTTAGTAGGTAATGGTTTAAATCGTGATACTCAAATTATGACAAATGTACAAAGTGCAGATGAAGATTTGAGAAAAGATATGATTCTTACAGAAGCAGGTCTTGAAATCACATTACCAGAATCTCACGCTCTATACAATGTGGAGGGATTATAAGATGAAAACAGATAGTATAAACCCAAACAGCGGCAAATATGGTTCAGCTAACAGAAATGTTGTGCTTGTTCCAGATGCAGCTACTTACACTCTTTTAGCAGCAGACTCAGGAAAAATTCACGTTTTACCTGATTTGACTGCAGACTGTGTAATTAGCTTACCAGCAGAAGAAATCGGATTAAGTTACGAGTTCTGGTATGGTGGTACTGCAGCTGACGCTCAAGACTGGCAGTTTGACACTGGTTCTGATACTAACTACTTTATCGGTGGTTTAGTACACAGTGACAGTGACGGTGAACTAACAGCAACTGTAGACTCAGATGGCAATAGCAATTCAAAGGTTAGTGTTTTAACACCAATCGGCGGTACTTTAGTTAAATTTGTTTGCAATGGTACTCAGTGGTATTTAAACGGACACGTTGTGTCTGCTACAAATACTGCAGTAGTATTTGCTGACCAGTAATAGTTAATTAGGTACTATGGAGTGGGTTAATTCCCACTCCGAAACCTATAAGGAAAAATTATGTGGAAAATATTTAAAGACGAAAACGAATATAACGAAAAAGCAATCATTGGATTTATTTCCTTTGCTATTATGGTTATGTTTGGTATTGTTGATTTAGTGACAGGATTGATGGGACAAGATTTGGTTATCAATGACAATGTATATAATTCATTTGTCTGGGTAACATTAGGAAGCTTCGGTATAGCTGGGGCAGAAAAAGTTTATAAAAAGTAATAGGAGAATATAATGGCAGATTACAATACAATTACAAAAGTGATTATTAATGAAATAAGTCCAGAAGCAAGCAGTGTAACAGGCTCTTTAGCTAAAGAGATAAATGATTACATTCAAACTTTGGACAGCACAAATAACGCTATAGTTGACATACAAGCAGTAAAGCTTGATAAGTCTAGAATTGCATATATTATTGTTTCAACTGGATAATAAGTGAATTGCCAACATTGTAATGAGCCTAATCCAGATAGGTTTTTTAATTGTCCTTCTTGTGGTCAAAGAGCGGCACAACCTAAATGGAATACTAACTTTGTTGTTAGGGAAAATAATCCTTATGCAACAGCTATTAGAAAAGACCAAATGGAAATAAGAACACTCTCTGGAGAGGAAGCAACTAAAAAGCTCAAAGAAGGAGCAGATAAAGTTTCTCGAAAGGGACCAGCAAAGAGGTTAATGTAATGCCAATAGTAAATGGAAAAAAATATAGTTATACCGAAAATGGTATAAAAAAAGCAGTAAAAGCGGCTAAAAAAGCAGGAAAAGCGGTTGTTTCTTACGGCAAAAAGAAAAAATGAGAAGAAGATTATTTAACGAGTTTTCTTCGATAAAGAGAACAGAAAAGAATACAAGACAAGGGCAAAGCAAAAATACAAAGAGCGGGACAAAACCAAATACCGACGCTTTGTTTGTCTGTACAAAAAGTTTAAAGAAGTATAAAAAAGCATATAGAGGACAAGGAAGATAATGGCAACATTTCAAGTACAAGTAGAAGACTTAACAGGGAGCATAGGAGATACTGCTGCTATTAGCAGTTGGTTGCAAGACGGATGTAAAGCTGTTGTAGGTTTTATATCTAAAAACAGACTTGAGCAGGTAGCAAGCAATACAAACTTTACCGACAGCATAGATATTGAAAGTATGAAAGTTTTGTCAGTTTTAAGAAAAGATGCAAACAATAGTAATAGATATATGCCTTGTAGAAAATTATTACCGAGTCAAATGGGAACTGTTCACGACTCTTCATATATGGAATATGCAACAACAAGCGACCCTGCTTATATAATTCACAATGATGCGTTAAACACCTTTCCTCAAAGTGTAGCATCTAATGACAGTAGAGTTGTTAATATTAGCCTTGACTTTTCAGCGGTTACTTATGATGACTCTTCTATAACAAACTTTCCCGACGAAGCAGAACCAGCTGTAGTTTTATATGCAGCAAGAAATGGGCTACAAAGATTGATGAACAATATGAACTCTATCAGCGCTTTAACTGTAAGCGTAAGTGCTCCAAGTGCACCTAGTTTGGCTACAGTAAGCTATAGTAATGCAACAAATGCAGACGCAAGCGCTAGTTCAATTGGAGCTATAACAGTTGCTACTGTAGCAAAAGCAGATATATCTGGAGATGTTCCAGCTTATAGCAAACCTGCTATTACAACTAGAGTTTCTTTTGAAGACTTCTTTAGCGGTAGTGAAGATATGAACCCTTTTGGAGATAGTGACCCAGGAGTATTTTCAACAAGCACTCCACCTAGTTTAGGAACTGCAAGTTTTAGCACTCCCTCTGTAGGAGATGTAACTATTTCTAGTTTTGGTACTGCTCCAGCTTATACAGCTCCAAAAGTTGGTGGCTCTACAGAGGAATTAACAGCTACAATAACAGATGGCACAATAGGAACAGATGCAGATTTTCAAGACTTTAGTGACTGGTTTGAGGTTTTAGGACATATAATTGAGGACGAAGAAGATACAGAGTTAGCGCAAGCACAATTGGGAAAGATTAATAGCTATATATCTTCATATCAAGCTGCAATGCAAAACCAGTTAAATATTTTTAACGATGCTAACGTTGAATATCAGGCAGAGGTTCAACAAAACATAGAACAGGCTCGTATTAGCGCTAGAGACGAAGAGCAAACAGCTGTACTATTATTACAAAAAGAAGCACAAGAATATCAAGCAAAAGTTTCAGAATACCAAACAGAGGTTAATAAGGATGTTCAGGTATATGTACAAAAATTAGATAGATATAAAACAGAGGTTTCAACAGCTTTTCAAGCTTGGTCAGCTACTGAAGGTTTTAGTATGCAACAATATCAAGCAGACATACAAAATGAATTAAATGAGTTTAATAAGGAAAATGTTAGGTATCAAGCTAATGTTCAAGCTGAAGCACAGAAACATAATTCAGATTTACAAAAAGCAATAACACAATCACAGTTAGATGCAGCAGATGCACAACAAGAAGCACAACAAGCAACTCAAGTAAGTTTGGCAAATAAAGCACAAGACCAAGTCCTAGCATTACAGAACGCAGCACAAACTATGGCAGCTGCAATACAGAACAACGATGACTTGTTACAAAAATTTAATTCAGAAGTAGGAAAATACTCAGCTCAAGTTAATGACGAAGTCCAAGAGTATGGAGCTAATTTGCAAAAAGATATAGCAAAATATGGTTGGTATGAGAAGCAGTATGCTATGGTAGATGCAAAATATAAAGAATTTATACAAACTATTCAGGCTGCAATATAATGCCTAATACTAAATGGACAGAGCAAAGCATTTCTCCAAGCACGTCTTGGACTGAGCAAACAGTAGAACCAAGTACAACTTGGACAGAGCAGTCTATTGCTCCTTCTTCAAGTTGGACCGAAACATTAGCTTCGGTATCAACAACTTGGACAGAAAGAGTAATAGCTCCCGCAACTTCTTGGATAGAGATACTATCTGGAGTTTCTTTATGGGAAGATGGAGGAGAAATGTGGGAAACATTATCACAAAATTATGAGGATTAATTATGGCAGCAATTGAATTTAGTGCAAAAGAAATATATAGCAGAGTAAAGCAGGCTGTGCCAGATGCTAGCGAAAACTATGTAATAAACCTTATTAACCAAGCATTGGTTGATATGGGTAAATATACAATTAAAACTGAGTATGGAAAAACAAACTTAGTAAATGGACAACTTTGGTATGGTCTTGATGACGATAGAGATATTACCATAAATAAGGTTTTTAGGGTAAGCATATTAAACTCAAGCAGTGAATATACAAGAATACCAAGACTTTTAAATCAAGACATTAAAATAACAGACACGGAGTAAAAAATGGCAGCAGTAACTAGTACATATAAAGACCCTTCAGATACGTTTGTATGGTGGATTGAGGGAGATAAAATTGCTATAGCAACAACAACAGGCGACGGAGGAACAACAGAAACTGGAGAAGGTAAATATAAAGCAGCAGTTATTGGTTCTGGTTCAGATTATATTTCAAATGGCTGTTTAATTGCTTACAATGCAGAACCAGATAAAGTAACAGCTATTCAGGGCTCTGGTAGTACAATAGATTTAGATAATTCATTACAACCTTTGTTGATAGATTTTGTAAAAGGACATCTTTTGATAGATGCGGCAGCAAAATCTTCTGACCCTCAAAGAGCTGGTTTAAAGATGCAGATGGGAACACAGTTTTTAAACCTATATAAAGAGGGAATTAGAAAATACGGAATGAAAAAGAACGACAAAACCGGAGGAACTAGAGCTATTGTTCCTGCAGATTTGAGGTAATAAATGGCAACTTTAACTGGACAAAAAGTTAAAAATAGTTATAAGGACTTATTACAAGTTTCTAATAGTAATTCTGGAATAGACTCAACATTAAGGACAGTATCAGATGGTGAAGCTACCGACAGTATTTTACAATTAAGCAGTGCTGCTGTTAATATTATAGGAGCTGGTACGCTACAATATGGCGGAACAGCTATCACTTCTACAGCTGCTGAACTTAATATTCTAGATGGAGTAACTACAACAGCAGCAGAGTTAAATGTTTTAGATGGAATAACTGCTGGTACAGTTTCAGCTAGTCTGGGTGTAGTAGTTGACAGTAATAAAGATATAGGAACTTTTAGAAATATAACTCTTTCTGGAGAGTTAGATGCTGGTTCTTTAGATATTTCTGGTAATGCTGATATAGATGGTACACTAGAAACTGATGCCCTTACAATTAATGGAACAACCTCTGTTGCTTTTGAATCTGCAGACCATTCAAAATTAGATGGCATAGAAGCAAGTGCTGATGTAACAGATACTGCAAATGTAACAAGTGCTGGCGCGTTAATGGATTCAGAAGTAACAAATCTCGCATTTGTAAAAGCTTTAGCTAAAGGTATTTCAGATGGAAATGTTTTAACAGCTAATGATGCAGTTGCAGATAATGATTATTTACAAATCAATGGA
>Ga0098059_1001154_pt1 | contig 13582 bp, 8 predicted proteins | sample 20_taG_FD_92580 | JGI IMG/M metagenome (GOLD analysis project Ga0098059, IMG submission 92580) | Marine viral communities from the Subarctic Pacific Ocean - 20_ETSP_OMZ_AT15318 metaG | ecosystem: Environmental > Aquatic > Marine > Oceanic | place: Subarctic Pacific Ocean | collected 2015-01-19
AAGGACCAGGTTTAGGATTCCCTTTAGAACCCCTTTCTTGACGTTGTTCTTCTTCCGCAGCATTTATATATTCTTTCAAGCCTTCTTCATAAGAGTCAGGTAATCCAAAGTGTTCTGGCATAGATCTCCCGTCTTTGTACCTTTGTACCCACTCTGCCACCTCACCGACCTCTTTGGATCTTTTTTCCCCAAGCTCCTGGTTAAAAGTCTGGTCTCTGGGACTATCCGACGGGTTTGTAAATTTTGTCTTTGCAGACTGAAATAGGCTCTCTATGTGTTTATCATATTCCTGGATTAGCCCTTTTCTAGATCCTCCTCCAGTTTGATACTTCCTAGGTCCGCCACTCATAGCTACTACGTCAGGATTCCTACCAGCTGCATGCTCTTGCATTCTAGCTAAATAATCAATATCTTTTTGACTTCCGCCTTTAGCGAGAAGATCTTTATGTCGTTGTGAGAATGATTTTCCGCCTAACTTCAAATGGCTAGAAAAGAAGTAATCACGAGGCCCACCTTTTTTTGCCATCGTTACTCCGTCCATTGTTTCTCCGTTTTCAACTTCTGTATTTTCATCCATATGAATTCCTCCTTGTTCGTGGCTAGCTCCTGTGAATTCTACTGCATCACTTCCTGGTATTGGAGTCATTGTTCCACCAGGGAGTCTAGCTCCCCCAGTTCGTCTAGATACTACTTCGCCCATATGAACTTTTTCTAATACCCTGCCAGGAATAGAATGCTTAGTAGCACCAAGTACATCCGCTCCATATTTTACAACATTTCTAACTACTGGGCCTGCAACTTTACCAACTCCTTGCACTACTTTGCCGGTCAGGCCTACACCTGGAATAGATCCAATAGTGTCAGTTGCGGTATGCAATCTATCTTTCCAGGTTGCATCTTTTCTTGTGCCCATTTTCCAACTTTGAGCAAGACGAAGCATAGATGGAATACCAGTTATCTCAGACAATAGTTGTGTAGGAGCTCCATGTTTAGAGCTAGTTCCTAAGCTAAAGTGCTCAATATCCTTAGCTTTATTATATAAGTAGTTTGACCAACTCTCATCTTTAGGTGCAATCTCTCCTTGGGTTGGCGGAGTATATCCTTCAGGAAGAACACTAGCAGAGTATTTTGCCATATTAGCTAACTGCTCTTTGCTTAAACCTGTCTTTGATGCATCAAAACTACCAGTCTGATACTTTCGTGGTCCTCCCGCTCTGTATATACCTCGTGCTCCTCCATAGCGAACTATATCTTTACCAAAGTCATATCCAGAGTATTCCTTACTTTTAAGTGCTTCAGATTTACGCTGTGATATTAACTCATGTTGTTCTGCTGTCTGCTTTTTCTGTGCTTTGTGTAAATCCTTCTTTGCTTTACTTGTCTTAGCAAGTCCTATACCTCCAGCGATTGCTGCGCCTGCTAAAGCTGCCCAACCAACTGGATTCCATACATTCGCTGCTCCAATATATCCTAATGAGCTAGCTGTAGCCGCTAGACCAGCAGCAGTACCTGCACCTGCAAGTACATCTCCTGTTACTTCGCCTTCATTCCATACATGTGCTTTTTGATCATCATAGTGCTTAGAGATTGCTTTACCTCCATATTGAGCTGCAGCTGCAACTATCTGAGGTCCTGCTACTTTTGCTACACCTCCTACAACCTCAGCTCCTTGCTTAATAGCACTACCAGCCTCAGCCGTTTTTCTAGTTGCATCTGCTACTTTTCCTAGCTCAACCCCGGTCTTTAAACTAGAGCCCATCTGTCCCATTTGTCTAACCTCCTCTGCAGTTTTCATACCCTGCATAGTCATTGTACCAGTTTTATATAAATCAGCAGTAGTTTGAAAAGAATCTACAGCCTCTTGAGCTTTCTTTGCGCCCTGCGCCACTCGCCATGCATCTTCGCCCATATTTATACGACGAGTCATATCATAAGCTTGTTTACTTCTAGCAAGAGCATCTTTACTTGCAGTAAAAGCGTCTGCACTTTTTACTACTTTCTGTGCATGTCTAACGTCTCTGTATTTCTGCAGTCCAGCGCTTAAAGCACCTTGTACAGTTTGAGGACCTTCAGGCTCGGTTGGAGTTAGGCCTGTCTTGCCAGCATGATATTCCATTCCTTGCTCAAGAAGACCGACTCCAGTACTCATAGCTGCGTCTGCTTGCGCATCTTGTTGATTAGATAAAGCCATGGCTTCGTCAATATAAGTTGTATCTTGCTTTGCTGCCGCTATCTCTTCGCTTAATGCTTTTAATTTTTCAGGATCTGACTCTTGATAAGTTAACGCAGCAGTTGAGGGAACACCTGGTACAGTATTAGCACCATACATTTGTGGGCCAGGCTGATTTATTCCACCGGCTTGGTAACGCATGCCGCCTCTACGATATTTCTGTGCTAGCCACTTTTTATATTCTGCTTTTGATCTAAATTTTGCCATGATTATCTATAGAATTTTTTTGCAGCCACATCAGTTGCATACAAATTTATTAAATTTTTGTTAGAATTACTACAAATTAGTCGTATTCCTAACCATTTATCTGTGAATTTTTTCTGTTTGTCCCAAGACTTAGCTAGATCTATAAAGTTATTATTTATAGTTTCACTCATTCCGTCCACAATGAACATAGTATTTATAGTAGTTGTCTCTACATTTGCAGTAACTGTCCCTGCCACGTTTACACCCGTAACTCCAAAATTGCTTCCCATATGTCCGCCAGCTCCGCCAGTATATACAGCAGAGTTATTATTAAGTAAACTGGCTAAGTCTCTAAATTTATTTACTTTCCACTCATTACCAATACGACGCACATTCATCATATATTCAAGTTCTCGTTCGTCAGATATTTGATGAGTATTATAAACATAGAAGCTTGTAAATCCTTGGTCATGTATAAGTACATCACTCTGACTACCAGTAGATTCACTAAATACATCTAAAGTATAATTAAAACTGTAAAATACCTTATCGCCTTCTTTCGATTTGTTATATATAAATTCAAATTCAAAAGGAAAAACATTATTATAATACATTCCAGGATTCCATTTATTTGAATGTGACCAGAGATACTGCGAGTACGTGCCATCTTGTGCCGAAAGAGTATATTCGTTTGAATAGCTATAAATATATGGAACATAATCATGAAAAGATACCCACATGCTTAATGTAGGATCATACGATATAGTCCAGCCAGCAGGAGTAAAATAGTCAGTATCGCTCCATTCTAAAGGAGTTTCGATAAGTGTAAAAGTATTAGGCATCCCCTCTTCAGCAAGATCCATCATATATAATCTATCTACATACTGATGAAGAGTATCGCTCCATCCTATATGATTTTCCGTTAAACTTGGGTCTACCTCATAATCGCTAATAAAGAGAGCGGTGGGAACCAAGTCTCGTTTGGTAAGCAGAATTCGTTCATTAGTCTCGTCCCAAACAGCGTGGAATCCAATTCCTGCTATAGGATTATCAAAAGAAGCAGGAAGCCCATAAGAAAATAGTGCATAAGGAATATTAGTTCTAAACCAATCCTCTAAGCCTGCTTTACTTATATCATAAAGTTGATCCTTTACTAAGAACACTTTAGTATTAATAACATCTAGACAAAAATATCCGTGCTTTGTAACAGTAGAAACCCATTGTGAACTCGTGCCTCCGTACCCTGCTTCTGTCTGAACCAGTTCATCAGGGTCTTGTGCAAAAATATCTCCACTTCCAACAAAAGCTTCAGAGGCATCCCCCATCTGCATAGATTGTTTACCTTTTGTTTTGAATAAACTATCCTCAGTATGTAAATACAATAGATTATTAAATGTAACCAGCTTCCAAAGATCCCCTCTATTTCTTGGAAGATCTTTATACTCGCCTGCAAGGAAAACTCTATAGTTATCTATAAGACCTACGTTATCATCTTTTGCAGATCTCTGGACTCTTGTTCTAAAGATAGTAGGATCAGATTCTCTTAACGGAAGAGGTATTGCAGGCTTAATATCTGCGACGCCTAAAGAATAAGGCATAGAATAGCGCATCTGATCCTCCTTAGTCAGATCTTCATTAGCTTCTATATCTAATATTTTTTTAGCAGGACTGCCTGGAAAGTATGAGCTCTTTAAGTCGTCCTCGTGTCTAAAATTAATATTATTAGATGATTCACAAATAGTATAAAGTACACACTTATGGTCTTGAGGAGCTACACCCGCCATTTCTGGCCTGTGAGTTATTCTATACCCGTGTCTGCATATAAACGTATCTCCTCCCCATATCTCTCCAGTTTCTCCAAAGTTGGCAAAGTTACCTTGCGCATTAGGTTGAGAGCCATCTTCATTTAAAACAAAGTTATCTAGCTCGTCTCCCAATATCTCGTATCCTGTCCAAACCAATTCCTGAGTATCAAAAGATAAATACATATCAGTCTTGAATGCTTGAAGGTTGTGTAACTCACCAGCTGCAGCATTAGCGGTGAAGTTCTCCTCAGCAAAAGAGAATGTAGCTTCTGCGCCAGGTGCCTCATGCCAACTAGCTCCCTGCCCTGCCTCTAGCCAAGCTCCTAGGTTAGGAGTACGATTAATCTTATACCCTAAGAGTATACTAGATTCGCCTCCTATATTATAAATTCTTTTTCCAAAACCCAAAGCCCTGCCATCATAAATAGAGTCTCCTTGCAAATAAGTTTTGCACTTTTCTCTTAGAGGAAACTGCATAAAATTTTCTCCGGCGCCTGATGTATAAGTACCGCCTATATGAAAAGAAACAAAAGTTTCTTTATCTATACATGCATCGGCATAAACATTGTCGGTGAAAGTATAGAAATGTCCCGCACCTCTATAAGATACGAATTGAACATTATACTCATGAGTTGTATGTGTTGCTGGAACTAAACTATGTCGATGGTTTAGTAGATACTGATCGTGAAAAACTCCTACATTAACGTTACCGTTATATAAAGTGCCTGGGGCTAGGATAAAAGGTTCACTAGAACCATTTCCCGCTACATTATTACATCCTCCTAACTCTGCATCTGCCCACTCTAAATCCGTTTTTGTATTTTTTACTAAGTCTTGTCCAAGTACTCGTCTATTAGCGTGGTTTCTCTCTGCATAGTATATTCTAAAACCTTGAATCTGATCGGCTATTGTTTGAGGAATCTTTATATCACTGAGCTGTACTCCTAGTGGCTGAACCTCATGAGAAATAGGGTCCTGTCCTCCTTCTATAACTGTTACTGTATCCCACCACACAAAACAAGCAAACTCACAGTTGTTAAACCCACTATTTATTTCTTCATTAGATGCACCAGCATACCCTAATCCTTGGTTCAGAATTAAACCGCTGTCGGATATTGCATCAACCTCACACCACCCAGCTCCTTCAGACGTTCCATTTTTAAACCAACAAAGAACTCCCTGCTGGCCAACTGATGGGTAACTGCCATATTCCCAATAATCGTCCCACACTCCCGTTTGGCCTTCAATCCATTGAATACCGTCTACGAACCCGTTACCACCACTAAAGGTATCACTCATCCCATCCCAAGTTATATCCTCAGTAGGGAAAAGAGCACTGTTTGGCATGATTAATATTGGAGGACTATTACTGTCCTGTTCCTCTAGCCAGCCCTCTGAGCTATTACCATCATTACCTCCCCATACTGTAGCATATACTGTAGTTATCTCAACTGGCTCTCCACCCTGCTCTCCTAGAGATTCATCAATAATAAGTTCACGCTCAGGGTTTTTATTTGTAGGCATGCGATGATGTCTAACAGCTGCCCCACGCAAATCCTGTGCAGGTAGCTCCTCTATTCCATTAAAAACTTTAAAATTATCTGTATTAGGGTAAAATTCATTTTTATTTTCCCAATAGTTAGTACTATTAGCAGATTGTACTGAAAAATCATAAAAGTGAAAAAGTTTACCCTGCGTCTGTGTCAAAGCTACTAGATCCGGATCTATTATATCATCGTCTTCATCCCAACTACTGCCCGTTAATGCAGCTGCTGCAACGCTTCCTACTTTTAAAATATTACCTCCAGATACGCTGTCTTTAAGCTTCTCTCTTCCCGGAATATGATATGCATACGACATAGTACCGTCATTAAGTATAAATGCAATATAAAATGCATATACTTCGTCTCTAGTGTACCCTCTTCTATTGCCTGTAGTTGAAGCAATTTTATTTATATCTCTAAATCCTTGGTCTTTAACAATTGCTGCGGGAGGTTCAGTTTCTAAATAACCAAACTCTAAATTATCTAGACTAGGTTGATACCCATCAAATGGATCAAGTTGATCTACAACTGTTGATAGTGAAATATAATTAGCATTAGGCTGATACCCTACATCTCTACTTCCTTGCAAATTCCCCATATACAGAACCCCATCAAGTTGTGTCAACGTCTTTGCAGTATCGTACGCAACAGTATCTATAATAGCTTCTTCTACTGATGAACTTGCATACCCCTCTAGCATAGAGAATACTATAGTAGATGTAGAGTTAGAAATATCTATATCATTTAATTTATAAGCAAACTCAGTATCACTATCTATTCTTGCAACTACTACAGCACGTAAGTATTCGTAGTCAGTATTTAAATTACTAATATCCCATACAATAGATTTTCCTGTTTGAGAGTCACTTCTACACCCATCATAACGTTCTATAGGACGAACACCTTCATCATCTTCTACAATAGGAACTCCTAATGAATAAGATACAAAATTTGTTTGAGTAAAATTTTGATCGACATATGCTAAAAATAAATGATATACACCAGACTTTAAAGCGCCTCCATTTGCAATTCTAGAAAATTCAATTTTAGGTACTGGTCCAGAATGCGGGAATAAATTAAGTCTATCTACATAATTTCTATTAGGAGAGGTGAACGGATTAACTCCATAGATCATGTTATTCGCAGAAGGTTCCTGTCGAGTAACATTCAAAGATCTTGGAGGATTAAAATTATCAGTCCAGTATATAATAAGATTACCGTCTGGATCAATTTTATATGATCCCTCAATAGGATAAGCAAGGTTAAATTTTAAATCAAAATCATTACCATTAGGTGCATTTCCTAGGTTCGTATATAGGATAGCATTAGTTATGCCTTCATCACTCACGAGAGATATTCTCGAACTTCCAGGAGTACCGCCTCCTTCATCTACAGTAAATACAACGATTCTTCCGTCAGTTATTTCAATTGTTCCTAAAATAGTAGCCCAGTTGCCTACTGAAGTATAGGTAGAAGTGCCATACTCATTGCTAATAGCTCCTTTAGTTTTACTAATTACTGCATTTCTAGCATAACGATAAGTTCCCTCAGGCTGGTCTACAGAGCCTGCATCTTTATTTAATCCTTTTATATATTTAGCCATTATCCTCTATATAAAGTTTCGCGATCATTTAGGTTTTCAAAAAATATTTCATGAGCATTTACATCTGGCACTAAGCGAACCCACTGATTCATGAATGATTCATACTTATCAATATCAGGGAACGTAGATGCATTTCTAGCTTGTGTGCAGTAATACTTCCACTGCTGCTCTGCAAAATTGTAATCTATCTTATTTGTAGGTTTGTCATATCCACCTAGTAAAAGCTTCTTAAATATGTACCAGAACATAGCCTCTTTATAGCTAATATCGTCTGGAACCAATGGGAAACAATCAGCATCTGTTGGAAATGCCATATAGCTTAAGCAGATTTTACCTGACTCAAAAGAAGTTTTGATGTAGTCACAATCAACAATATAGCTTTCCTTGTGTCTAGATAGTTCGTTTGTACATCCCTCACAGTGCATACTAGCATGGAAAGTGCTTGCACCATAGGCCAACGGCTGTAGTGCAGCACTGTTCCCGAAATAAATCCCCTCTAAAACGGTTATCCTACTAATAAGTTCTCGTAGTTCTAATACATTTGATTTATAGTTTGTATCATATAACTCTAAGTCAGTTGTAGTAATATTAGACGTATAGGTACCATCTGCTGACTTATTAACTTTAGTTTCTAAGTTGGCGTTATACTCTGAAATAATAGCTTTTAAATCCCTAACCTGCTTTGTTACTACATCTAATTCTGTAGAAGATGCAGGGGTTACGGCATTATTAATAGCTACCTGATTTATATAATAAAGATCTGATGGCAACAAAGTCTTATTATCTTTAATATCTAAGACACATTGTTTTTGACACAGTTGAGCAGATGCACCAACATGCTCTAAAGCTTCTCCTATCCACTCTATAGCATCATCGACCCAATTAGCATTATTAGGCTTAAGGTCTCGCATAACCTTTCTAATAATCATCTTACTTGATATTTCTTTATATATCGCCATTTTAGTCCTTTTTGAATTTTAAGTACGCCAAGTCATCTCGTTTTAATAACTCCATCAACTTGCCTTTATTTCCTTTATCTCCTCTAGTTGCATCGAATCTATATACTGATTTGTTTTTGATTTTGCATCTTCCTTTTCTCCAATAGTATTTAAGGTACTCTCCGTCAGTATAGTATATATGCCATTTTGTGCCTTTACCTGTTTCTTTATTATAAAGTTCTTCTCCCTCAGCTAAAAGCTCCGCTTTATACTTATTAGACTCCCCCCAGTCAATGGCAGGAACTCTAGGATCTCTTTCCTTTCTTACAATAGACAGGGTTGATAGCTGATGCCCCATATTGAATTCTTTGCCCTCTAGAAGATAGTCAATAATGCCCATATTAAACTCGCCACAAATAGCTACAAAAAGATCTTTTGGCATAGAGCTATTAACCTTCTTATAATCTTCATATATATGTGAGATAGTATGTTGCATTAATTACCCTTGTTTAGGTGCTGCAGGTTTACCTTGATCCTGCATAGTATCATTAGTTGTATCATTCATAGACGATGCTAACATCATAAGTTCTCCACTCATAATCCCTTGTGTGATTATTTGAATCATATCCATAGGTATTGGAAAATCCATATCATCATCATAACAATTTGAACCGTCACAGTCAAATAGAGCAACATCTTCAGGGTCTTCAAAGACTCCTCTAACATTAATAAATTGAAGTCCATCGGCATTATACACATATAAGTAATCTTCTATCATATAAGCTTTAAGCTTATCTTTAGTATACTTATCATAAGGAAGCCACTGAACCGAATGAGGCTCTACTAACGGAATTGTGCCCAATCCAGTAACATCACTCACATGAGTAATTGCGTCCCTAAAGCTGAAACGTATAGTTTTAGGAATCTTTTCTTTGGTCCTATAAACAGCACACGACACTGGCAGATCGCAGCATTTAGATGCATCTACCTTTTTTAACTCTAGACAACCTAGATCTTGTTCTAGATGACGAGTTACCATACCATTACGAGCAAAATCTCTACGAATTAACATTGCTCGGTAGTACTTAATATTAAACTTAATTTGAGAGATAGATATATGCTCATTGTTATTAGATCTACCTCCTCTAACCAGATTTAAAATGTTGTATGCTATTTCATTTAGTGTCATTTCTTATACGTTAGTTTGTAAATATCCTTCATATCCACGTGTCTTGCTCCATATATGAGCCTGACCCGTTCTTTTTGCTTCATAGCCCATCATCTTATGCCACGCATCGTTAGCACAGATAGATGGTAAAAATCTTACTTTAACGCCTCTATATTCGTTTACCATTTCTTTATGTAAATGTCCACAATGAACCTCTCTGAATAGTGCTTTAGCAAACATCATAGGTTGCTCTGTAGCCATTATTAATGGCATTTCTGCTGGTTTTTCTTTGTCTCCATGTGTATACATAATCATATTAACTCCATATGTATAATACTTCCTAGACTCAAAGTTGTTATTTACATCAACCCTTTCGTCATTTTGGAAGAATGCTCTCAGGTATTCTCCTGCATAGAACATCCTTTCGTAGTCGTGGTTGCCTTGTACAACAACAACGTCTACGGGGGCAGAGTCTGCTAGATAGTTTATAGCTCGTACCATAAGGTTACAATAGCCTACAAACGTTTCTTGCCACTCTGCTGAATCCTGCTGAGGTGTACCTTTAGTGGTAGCACGGGAATATCCCTCAGAGTTCATACCATCATTACCTATCGGTAATACTATCCTCTCTATATTAAGGCCATCTGCCTTAGCTACGAGATCTTTTATGGTATTCATATACTCTTCCTCAGCATCGTCAAGAGTCTGTCCAGTAGACTTACCATAATGAATATCAGGTAATGATACTTCATACGCTACTGGGTCTTGAACTGTGTCGTAGTCCTTTTCAACCTTTGGGCTGTAGGCTTCTAATAAAGCAATCATTTCTGATTTTGCCTGCTTCATAAGATCGTCCTCTCCTTTTACTACGACAGAAAACCTATGGTCTCCTTGCATATTTTGCCAGAACTTTACAGACTTGACATCTGCTTCTTCAATTTCATTTTCTTTTAAGAACTTTTTGAACTCGCTTATTTCTGAAGCATTTATATTCTCCAAATCAAAGTCCGCTCCTTTCGCATCTAATCTTGCTTCACGCAATGCATGCCTGCAAGTTTCTACACTACAGTCTAACTTTTCAGACAAACGCTCTGCGCCTTCTTTTAAGTAGCCTGGCTTTTCTTTTAGAAAAGTCTTTATTTCATTTTTAGTCATCATATTGGTTTATTGATTACTTTTTTAAATTACGTCCTTTTTCAAACGATCTTCCCCCAAAATAAGCTCCAATCACAGTGATTAAAGTAAGTTGTAAAAGGTCAGTCCATTTTTCTTCTACTACAAAATTTACTGCTCCAGCGTCTATAAAAATCAAGAGCATTGTACAAATTATGAGAAAGATAAGAACCATTGGTCTTACATTTTTAGATAACCAAGAATCAGATTTTAAATCTGCCTCCCAACGAGATGTAATGTTCTTCTCCATCTCAATCTCGTAATTGGCTACTAATTCTTGTATTTTCTGTTCAGCAGCAAGCTTCTCTTCCTTAGAAGTAGTCAGGTTGTCTAAAACCCCACCTACACCTTTAACAAGTTCAGTAGCTCCACTGCTAAATATTTTAGATAGTATATTCATATTAATATTGATTTAGTTCTCGTGTATTTCGTGTTGTAGTTTGTGTTGTAGTTTGTGCTAAAGCTACTGAAGTAGTATATTCTAAAGCTACATCTGCCGTATCACTACTTGTTGCTAATTTTATTTTGAGAGCTTTGTGCATATTATAGGTACACGAAAGTCCGTCAAAAATATCTACAGACACACCAACCGGTATTGCTAAACTTTTAATATAGTAATAAGTCTTTGCAGTTGGGGATATTAAAGAAACATCGTAATCTGGACCATAAGTCTTTTTTGTATTCAAATCATCAATTTCTTCTGTATATACATCTACAACAATTTTGGCAGAATACGTATTCGCTATTCTACATTTATTTACTGTGACAGAGCCTTCTCTTGCTATACGTTTCTTCGGAGCTGCCGCAATAAGGCTTGTAACAAGAGCCCCTTCTGCTGTAGGAGCGACTGTAGTAATATTTATATTTTTATGTACATATTCCATTCTACGTCAATGTTAATGTTGTTGTTTTACTTACCCCACCATTTGTTACTGTCATAACTATAGTGTAAGTTGTAACGGAATTGCCTTTTTTGTCAGTAGTAGTTGTTGTTATCATATCACCAAAAGCTACTGTTGTGCTACTACCTATAGTAACTATATTAGTATCCCCAGCTAAAGCTGTAGATCCGCTAGTGCCAAGCGACATACTTGTCTTATCTTTGTTAGTACTAATCTCTGTCCTAAGATAATCAAGCTCATCTTGTATCTTTTGAATCTGATATATAATAGCACTCTCAGCTGGAAAATCAATAACAGATAAGTGTAATCCATTATCAAAGTTTGATTTAAGAGCAGCTAAATCGCTACCTGTTTTATCGTGTATTGCTTCGTGTTTTGCTGTAGATAATGCCATGTTATATTGTTGCTATTGTCACTGTTGCTCCGTATATTATTGTTGATGCAGATGCTGGAGCTACTTTTATTACTAAATCTTGAGTCGCGCTAGATGGTATATCCGTTGCATCAATATTAGCATTAAGATCACCTGATGTTTCACTTACGTTATTGTCTGCTCCAGTTTGATAGTTGAATGATCTAACTGTAACCGCACTACTTGTACTAGCACTAGCGTGAACTTGAACGTGTGTTACCTTATATCCAGTAGGTATTTGTTGAAACGCATATAGTTCGTCGGAAGTGTGAGCACACCTAACACCTAAAATATTTGATGTATCATCTTCAATCATCGCAGGTCTACCTACATCATCATTAGGGAAAAATTGATTTGGTAATACTCTTATTGTATCTGCAGAACCGTGATAGCCTACAGACATTATTCCTGTAGTTGCAGGGATAGTTATTGTTGCATCCGCACCCGGATCTACTGGAGTAAGAAATATCTCGTGTGCATCCGGTGTTGCTCCTTCAAATGATAAACTACCAGTAAGAAGAACATCCCCGTCAGATCTAAACGTAGCTACAACATTAGACGAATTTACAGTGGTTCCGGTACTTCCACTAGCTGGATTACTTTGAATTACAACAGAACCTCCCCCGGCATTGCCAGTACTTCTACCACCAAAGAGTGTTAAATTACCACCTGCCGTATCTGTTTGCCCAGCCGTAGCATCTCCTCCTCTTATATAGAGTTGTCCACCAGTACCATCTGAATGTGGCGTTCTTTTTATTGTAGAAGCACCATCATCATCTACGCCAATATTAAGAGTCTCACTATCGTAAGTAAGAGTTGATTCAACGGCAGCTTCGTCAGAATCTTTATATGTTAAAACTCCATTAGCAGTAGAACCATCAAAAGCTATACCGCCACCAGCAGCCGCAATGCGATCATTAATAGCAGCAGATGTCATTAAGTGCTCATCAGAATCTACAAACTCGCCACCTATATCTATATCGTTAACAGCGTGGCCAGCTATATTAAGAAAACCTGTTATACTAACTAATGAAGTAGAACCATAGCCAAGCTCAACATCAACATCATTATTTGTTGCATGGCCGTAGAGTTTAATACCTTGTTGTAGGGCGGAAGTACTGCCATCACTAGTTGCTACAGATAAAGTTAATTTGCCAGCCTCATCAGTATCATCAACTTCTTGAATTTGCCCTAGTATATGAGCAAATAGTGTATCGCCATTACCTGAATCTTCTCCATAAAAACTTATTTGTCCTAAGTATTCGTCATCTACAGAATCAACTGCATTTTTTCTAAATGTTAGTTTAGCAGAGTTTGCACCCCCTGTATTTGTAGTTTGGAGTGTCAGCTCTGGATTATCAGCTATCCCACTACTTGCTGTAAGACCTCCATACTGATCCCATGTCCAATATTCATAAGTGCCATTAAGTCCGTCTCCACTTGTACTATTCATTGACAGCCGCATTTGTATTTCTCCTCCGTTCCCTGTTCCAGTGCTTCGACCTCCATAAAGTACAAGATTTCCTCCAGCTTGATTTGTACCCTTCGCACCTCCTGCTCGTACAAATAAAGATCCCCCTATTCCATCGTCATCATCGCGGTCTGTTGCCTGGATGCCAAA
>Ga0098059_1001161_pt1 | contig 13537 bp, 22 predicted proteins | sample 20_taG_FD_92580 | JGI IMG/M metagenome (GOLD analysis project Ga0098059, IMG submission 92580) | Marine viral communities from the Subarctic Pacific Ocean - 20_ETSP_OMZ_AT15318 metaG | ecosystem: Environmental > Aquatic > Marine > Oceanic | place: Subarctic Pacific Ocean | collected 2015-01-19
AAAGTTCTTAATCATAATAGTAGTTTAGCAGATGCTGCGCTTGCAATTAGAAAATTAGAGACTAATGGAGTTTCATTAGCTGTTGGAATGTTAAATAGTAGACAACCTAGAAATATGATAGGAGATGTTGTTATTAGTAAGATGGCTATTATAGATGGTAAAGCACATCTTCCTATTGAGTCAGGTAATATTAGTATGATGAATGCTATAGATGCTATCAGACCTATGGATGCAGACTTTGATTTTGATAAGTCATTTAATTTTGTAGCTGCTCCAGGGGAATTTTGGAGAGAAGCTGGTAAGGTTGCAGGATATATATCTCATGCTACTGAACAGCCAAGAGAGGTATTAAATGATTTATTTAATCCAAATGGATATGCAGGGCAAACATTTTCAAAAACATTTCCAGATTTATTAGGTGTAGATACACAGAATGATGCTTTGATTGGAGAAGTTAATGATGCTAGAGGTTTATTTGTTAAGATGCATCAAGTTACTACTTATATGAAAAATATATTTAGAGAAAATAATTTGGTATTACATTTTACTTCTAATAGACTTATGGATCAGAATAAGAATCTTCAAGTAAGATTTAATGGTCATGGTAAATATATTAAAACAGTAGATAATATTGGTGATATGGCGAAAAGATTTATAGATGTATATAAAAACTTACCGTCTGAACAAGATGTAAATGATATTAATAGGCTACAAGATTTAATATATTTTGGAAAAGATGGTATTTTTGAATTGGGATATGAAAATACAAGATCTCCAGGTGGATTTGAAGTAGTTAAGAAATACGATTTATCTCAAGGGGATTTTGCTGCTGCTAGAAGAGCTATCAATATGAAACTTATAGATCCTTTAAGAAGATATCTAAAATATAATCAAGGGATTGAGGCAGATGAGCAAGGTTTAAAACATAAAGCTACTATAGAAGATTATAATGCTGCCTTTGAGAATTTATATTGGGCTCAGGATCCAACAAATAAAAGAGGTTTAGATCCTAGTATTAATATGGAGTCTGGTCTTAACCAAGCTAGAATGTTTATGGCTACATCAAGATCTCCTTATGAAATAGCTATGAGAGGCATGCATCGTATGTACGATAAGATGTCTTCTACAAGAGAGATGGGTGCATATGGAAAAGGATTTACTGAAAGTAAACGTATAATTGATTATATTGAAAATGGATTAGGAGATTTGGATCCTACTAGTGAAGTTGCAGCGAAGAATAAAATATTTAATAGAGCATTAGATGAATATGTTAAAGATGAGTCTAGGATATTACAGTTATTATCTTTACGTAAGAAAGAGCAATCTTTAGAAATAGAAATTCAAACTATGGAAAGTTATACCAAGGGATTATCTGAACCTAGTAAACAAATAGCGAAATTAAATAAAGAGTTAGCTAGAGTATCGGAATTAAAGGAATGGATGGAAGAATCATTATCTTATTTGAATACTAAAGATCATCTTATAGAGGATTATAGACCTAAAACACAATATCATCAAGGTTATGAATATAACGCTTATAAGAATTATGGAGCTCCTAAAGTTATATTAGATCCTAAGGGTAATATAAAAGAAGTTATACTAAATGGTGGTAGGAATAGAAATGCTATAGGAAAGTTTGATACTATCGTTGAGAATGGAAGGCATTATAAAGTTGCAGATTCAGAGCAGCAACAAGGATTAAGAGTATTATTTGAGGCATTCGCAGGAGATCCTGTTATTACTTCTAGTAATGGGGAGACAAGAAGGTTTACAGAGACTTTAGAGAAAGGATATCTTCAGGATAATTATAATTTAATTATGAGTGAAGTTCTAAAGGTTAGAGATATATTCATGAATAGTGATAAGCAAGGAGAGCATATAGCTAAGTATAATTCTCGAAGAAAAAGTGTTTTATATGAAATGTTATTTAAAAATATTGAAGATCCTTTCTTTAGAAAAGCATTGATTCTCAGAATGTTAACTCCTCATGTATCAGATAGAATAGTATCTCTAAGAGGAGCTAATGAAGGAGAGTCTAAAAAAGCAGTATTAGATTATATGTATTCAGAAAATATGCTTAATGAACCTTTAATGCAAATGTTATCTAGTGTGGCTTCTGGAGAATATAGGAGAGAAGCTGCTAATCAAGGATTTGCAATTGAAGTTTTAGACCAGATAAATGTACTTAAAAATGCTGCTTATATTTCTAGTAAAAATCCTGCTATTGATATTGATCAATTGACATTTAGTATGTATGCAGAACCTGCCAGTGCTCAAGGATATTTAACTGATAGAAAAATATTAAATCAAACAGTTTTCGATAAAAGCAGAACAGGTAATGAGATTGAAAAGCAAGCAGCGCAGGTTATGATAGAATATGCTTCAGGGAAACTTTTAGATCCTGTTATATTATACAAAGCATCTATGGTAATGGAAAAAGCTGGTATTGCAATTCAAGATCAATGGGGAATGTCCAAATATACAACTGATCCTGATGGAAGTCTTAGGAATTTTGGGACTAAGAGGATTCTTATTAATGAGGTTGATGCTATAAGAAGAAAAGATTTAGGTGATAAAGGTGGGTATAAAAAATCTACTACTAATCAGGTTAAAAATATAGTTAGTTGTTATAGGTAAGGGAGAATATATGTCAGGTTTATTATGTGGATTTAAAAAATTTCTAAAACTTAGGGAAGATAAGCTTTCTCCTGAGGCTAAGATAAGAGTAGCAGATAAATTGGAGTCTCTTGGAAAAGAATGGGAATCTGGTCGTAGTGAGAGATTTAATAATGTTAGAGATGCTAATTGGAATAATTTTGAAACATTTGAATGGCTTTGGAATAAATATACTCATAAAGAACTTGATTTTGATCAGAATCCTGCTAATTTAAAAGATATAAGAAAATTTGAATTGGGTTTAGACTATTATAATAAATTAATTGCAAAGAAAGATGGTCCTTTATGGGCGAAATTTCATTTACCTAGAGCAGCAATGAGGAATGTCCCTGAATTGAAGAGATTTGAAACTGAACTTGTGAATGAAACTCAGTTTTTTAGAGAATATAATATTACTACAGGTCGTCAAATAAATGAATTCTTAACTGAATTTAAAGATTTTGGACTTTCATTAGGAAATACCTTTGAATCTATACCTTTAGTGCGTCAATTAAGTAGTGCAGGACAAAAGAAAGTTAGTGCTCTCCAGAAAGAAATGGAATTTATTACACAGAAAATGTCCACAGCTACTAATCCTACTGAATTGGCTAATTTAGGACAACAGAATAAAAATGTGCAAGCTCAATGGAAGCAATTATTTGAATCAGGAGCACCTAGAGCATTCCAGATATTAAATAGCGTACTTCAGGGAGCTGATATAGAGACTGTTACTTATAGAGATCCTGCGAATCCAAGCACTCAAATTAAATTAGATGCTTCTCAAAAAAGCAGTTTATATAAAATTGTTAAAAATATGAATGGAGTTCGTGCTAGTGGAGTTTCTGGCCTTATTCGTGGACTTCAAAAGATAAAACAAATGACTATAGATAAGAATTTAGAATGGGGTGAACAAACAATTGAAAAAATAAATTCTATGATTAAAGCTATAGAGTTCCAAGCAAGAATTGATAAAGCTGGTAAAGTTATTAATTATAAAGATATGCAAGATGAGCAAATGTTTTTTAAATTAGGATTTAAACCTGAAGATGGTAAGTATGATAAGGGAGTAAAATACGGAGCAGGAGATGGCAAGGTAGCTTTTAATAAGCATTATATGATGAAGTATACATTAGGTCTTCTTCAAGATGTAATTAAACCTATAGAGCAAGCAGCTAGTGATGGGAAATTGACTCTTGATAAAGAAATAAAAGAAAGTATGAATAATTGGGATGGTATTATAGATAGAGCTAAACTGGGTAGTGATATTATGGATATTAGATATGATGGAGATCCGTATTTCTTTTTAAAGAAGTATGTTAATGATGTAGGAACATTTAATTATAAAGCTCACGTAAAATCTACATTTAAAAATGCTACTGATGCTATTACTAAAGAACATTTAGAACCTGCTAGAGAAGCTAAAAGAGAAGATTTAGAAGAATCATCTATGAGTATGCTAAAATTAATAGATGATGTATATAGAGAAATTCAGCATAAAGATCCTAAGCATGAAGGTACATTTACTGATGCAATGAGATTAATGACATCATTGACTTATTTTAGACTTATGGGGGGTAATGTTCGTTCAGCAGCAAGAAATGCTACACAAAGAGCATATGAATGGGTTCAATTTGGATTTAAAGCAGCATTATGGGATGCTCCTAAATTTTATAGAGAATCGGGGGCTGCTGATAGTAATATGATAAAGTATGTTCGTCAGTTAAAGAGATTTGGATTACAATGGTATGATGGGAAGAGTAAAGCATCAAATGCTTGGGATGCTATTAAAGACCCAGATATAAAAATTTCAGAAGGTTCCAGAGGAGCTTTAGAAGATGCTCATTTAATGGATAAACATTTATTTGTAGATAAGAATGGTGAGTTGCAAATAAAAGGTGAGGAAAGGATTACAGAACCTTTAGCTAGGGGTATTACTAATATTACTAAAAAAGCTGGTATAATGCATAAAATTGTTGAGGATTGGAATAGAAGTAATACTTTTAAAGTTGGATTTGCATTAGCACATACTAATTTAGAAAATAGTGACAAAGGTTGGATGGCTAGAAAAATACTTGTTAATGATATAGATAAAATTAAGCAGAAAAAGGGAGAAGATCATGTTGTTAGTTATGATGATGTTATTGAGAAATATGGAGCAGATCATACTAAACAAGTTAGTCAATGGATAGAGAGTACTGCTGGTCAAGTAGCACATAATGCTGTTTTAGATTTACATTTTGAATATTCTAAATGGGCAAAAGCTAAAGCTATCAGAGTATCTGGAACTGAAAGTGCTGCTGTTCAATTTGCTAAAGCTGGATTAGGGCAGTTTTCACATTATAGATTTAATATGTTTGATTTAATGATGAAGTGGACAAGAGAAGGAGCTATGTCCATGAGAGCTGGAGATTTTACTAGTGAAGAATCATTTAGAATGATGAGATTTGGTATGTTGCAAGCACTTGTTGTAGGAGCAACTATAGGTGGTAGAGTAAATATAATGAAATTGATGCCTAATGATGTTATTGAATCTGGGAATGCTATGTTCTGGTGGATGGCTGCTAATAAAGAAAAGTTAGAAAAGGGAGAGGTTACTAAAGAAACACAAAAAAGACTTGATGAGGTTACTTATGGAGCTGGTGGTGGATATTTTTTAGGTCCTAACTATCCTATTTTAGATAAATTGTTAAATACTTTTGAAATAACAGAACATTTAAATGCTCAGGATCCTAGGGCAAATATGGGAGGTAATACTTCTGCGTGGTCTGGTCAGATATTTGATAAGTCGGTTACTAAAGCAGTTAAAAAAGATGCTAATCAAGAATTATATGAAAAATTATATTGGATAAATTCTCAAGCTGCTAGAACTGCAGCTTATACTAGAAATATGTTGACTGGTGGTGGAGGTGTTATGGATGCCATTTCTTTAGAATTTGGATTATTTCCTTCTAAGTGGCAAAGACAGTGGAGTAATTGGTTGTATGGTAAGAATCGAAAAGGTAGAAAAAAGAAATATGTAACACAAACTATGTCTGAATCTGATAGGCAAGCAACATTACTTGCCTTATCAAAACTTCGAAGTGGACTTTAAAATTTACCTAAAGTCTTAAGTATTAAATCTAACTTTTTATTTAACACTTGAATCTTATATTCAAGACTTTTAGTCATCTTAGTATTATCATAATTATTATATTCTTTTCTTTGTTTATTGGTACTATATAATATTGTTCCCATTATATCTCCTAATATATTGTTAATAGTTTAATTAAAAATTCGAATGGTATTGCAGCATACACTTCACTTCTATTTCTCTTAAATACGAGCACAGGTGTACGTTTTTCGGCATTATTTTCTGCTTGTAGTAGTGAGTCCCACAAGTTTAATCTTTCTTGGTTTTTGCACTCGAATGAGAGTCCTATGAGGCGTTTGGCTAAAGGAGAAAGTACAACGTCCTCACCAGAAACTCCCATTATTTGTGCTTTAATATCATCATCTTCAAGTTCAGGGTATGCTTTTCTTAATTCTTCAACAACAAAATTTTGAAGCTTTCTTCCTTTGGCTTTTGCAGATTTGACTTTCAACTATTCATTCTTTTATTAAATTTTTCCATTGCGATATTGGCACTTTCTATGATTTTATCAAGATTACTTGATTCTATATCTCTTTTTGGAATAATTTTAACTTGTTCTTTTAATAAAGATTCCTCTAGATTATTTACTCTTTGACTTAACGTCTTTATCTCCTGATTTATCTTTTCTATCTCCTTTAGTATCACTTCTGTCTGCTTGTTCATTTTTATCTACCTCCTCTAAAAATTTCCTTAGCTTTTCTTTATCATCATTACAGTCTATATATGCTAATGTAAGCGTATGAGTGTAATTTACAGCTCTTTCTACTTCTAATAATCTGCTTAACAGAAAATCATTACGTTCCATTAATTCTTTATATGTAACTTTCTTAGCTTTACTCATTCATTCCCATCCTTTTAGCTATTCTGTCTACAAGATCGGATACTTCTTTTAAATCGTCATCCACATCAGCAATCCAATTACCTAGTTTATCTAAATCTTTCGATAATTGCTCTATAGCTATTACTTTTGCATCATCTTTAACCTTTTTAGATACTTTAGGCATAGTTTTAGCAATCTCTTTTTTAGCTTTATCAATTTTCTTTTTTTCGGATTTAGGTAACTTATCTATATCCTTTTGTGTTATTTTCCCCATAATTTACTCCTTACAATTAATGCCATTACAGCATAGTTAGCTATATCAATGAGTGTATCATCAATACTTTCGTTATTTGGTGTCTTTTTTTGCAATGTTAGATTTAAAAACCTAGATGTTTTATCATTTAGTCTAGTTCCTAGCCCTAATAATGACAATTCTACATCTTTATCTTCCTTAACTTTACTTTTCCCCATACCAATATTGGTTGGACCATAGTCTAATTGCTTTTCGCAAAACAAATAAAGCATTTCTTTCTGTATAGTTTGGAATTCTTTTAATGTTTCAGGATATCTAATCCTTATTTCTTCAATTGGATCACTCATTCTTACTCCTATTTAAATAAATCCAATACTATATCTAGTAAAGGATGTTCATCTTCAGTATTTGGCATGTAAACTTTACAACTTTTATTTGCAATATCCCAAGGGATTTCTTTTGGCTCAGAAATTCTGAATCTTTTGAAATAAGTACATTTATCTTCATCTAAATACTTACAGTTTATACAATGGGGACTCACATATTCCTTAGCCTAGAAAGATGCTCTATCTGTAGCTACGCATATAGGTCTTGTAGGATCAGTTATTGTCCCCATTATAATCATCGGATTTGTACTCCACTTATAGGAAGACTCACATTGAGCCATTCCTTCTCTCTATTAGCAGTAGATTCTACTTGTAGAGATTTTATAATATTATCTTCATTCTTAAAAGGAGTGATAGACAATACTTTGTTTGCATTGTACGCTATTCTAAATGAACCTCTAGATGATGCTATATTCATACCTTCAGTCATAGCTGACTTAGTTATTTCAGATACAGCAAATACAATGATTTTATGTTGAACAGCTAGTTCCATTAATGCTTGAGATGCTTCTTCAACCTTCATATTATTATCTCTCTGCTTAGACCTTAATAGACCTAAGTGATCAACAATAACGATTTCTGGTTTAACTGCGAGCAAAGATAATCTTTTCTCTAATTCAGAAGGATAACAGGAACCATATTCTACTGTTAACCAGTTAAACTTGTCAGTTAGATTTTGACTCAATTGCGTGTAATGTTCTTTTAACTGTTCATCGTCCCACCCCATTTCAATCATACAGAATCTAGACCATATCTGCCTTGGACTCATTTCCATCTCAATGAAGTAAGTTGGTCGCTTAAATGAATTTACCCAGTTCTGTAATAGCATAGTCTTCATAGATTTTGGAGGAGCTTGAACTATTACTACCTCTCCTGGATAAATTGGAAAGTCTTGACCGTATAACTTCCCTAGATTCAATGGTTCTCTATTTGTAGCTAAGAAATCTAGAAATTCCGCTTCCATAGTTTTAGCATCCATTATAGTTTGAGACTTCTTCGATTTATATAACTTACAAGTATTTTTACAATACTCATCCATTATAATATCACTACATCCATATCGATATCCTGCTCCATCGTGCCCTGTATAGCAATTAGTAATAATTCCATCCATTTCCTTTACAGTAAATGGGTGTTCAGGATTATCTACTTGAGCTCTCCATACTTCCATAACGTTTCTTACAATATCTTCAGGATACAACCATCTAAAGTGTGCTGATAATCTTAAAGCCACTTGATGTCTTTGTCCTTGAGCTGTACCTTCTAACATAGTTTGAATACAAGGAAAGTTTACAGGGTCAGGCTGCCTTCCTAAAGAAATTTTTTGAAATCCTTTAGTAGGCTGAACTTTTCTTTCTAATACATCGAATACTGGATCGCATTCATGATCAAGTTCTTTTATTTCTTTAGAACTGGTAGCATAATCCATAATATGTTTTATATCCATAGGCCCACCATTTAGCTGCACCTTCCATAAATTAGATTTACTATTTAATGTATTAGGAACTCTAATAAGTCTCGTTTTATCTGTAACAGAAGGGTCTGCAAAATCAAATATACCTTTAGATTTCAGTTCTTCTTTTACTTTGATATGTAAATCATCGCAAGGTTTCCATCTGAAAGCTTCTTGAGGTATGTGGACATGAAATCCAGTGCCACTAAAGTATGTTTTTCTAGTGATATCTAAATCTTCTAGTAACAATAGTAAGCCTTGTAGTTTCTCAAGTGCATTTTCAGGATTGGAACCATCTACGTCTAGTATGAATTCATCAGGTATATACATAATACCATCATATCCTGATAAACTCCGTTTTTTCTTTACATATTCTACTACATGTTCATCATAGTCATACAAAGACATAAATGTATCTTGAGCCATATTCATATAGCTTCCCATCTTATTTACGTCAGAGAAATGATGTCTGTTATGTGTGCCAAATGCGAATTCTTTAATCATCTTTACTCCTTACATACCATGATTTTTCATTACTCCCGTAAGTATGAATTTTATCTACATAATACAATCCTGCTTGTCTTAAATCTCTAAATTGCCTTGTATATGTTTCAGGTGATCCTAATCTTCTACCAAATTTCTTACTGCCTCTTTCTGATAGGTTCTGGATATCATGTGTTTTGAATTGTTTTTTATTAGTAAAGTGCCAATCAAGGAACTTCATCAGATGTTCTCTTACTGTCATAATAATCTCCTTAATAGTTGTTTAAAAGGGGACACAAAGTGTCGAATAGATGTGTAAGTGTGGATGCATCCCCTTTTAATTAGATACTAAAACGGAATATCTTCATCGACGACATTCTTTGTCGTAGTATCTTCTACTGTGGGAGCATTCTTTTGAATACGCTCATTTTCATACTTTTCTGTAACACCTTTCCAGAAATTAACATCATCTGTAGAATAAGATAATACTTCCCCTTCTTGTGCTACAGGAGCTACTCTATTTGATATTCGGATATATTCACCATCTTTGTAAAAATATCCATTAATACTTTTACCAATCAATCCTTTTTCATCATCATCATATTGAATTGCTTGTTTACCATTAGGTGATTTAACTATATCAATTATACCAGCATTTGCATGTTTGAAGAATTTAGCTAAAGCAAACTCTTCATGTGTTTCTTTGTTATGAGCTTCATAAACTCTTAACTTAAAAGTTTTTGGATATCCTTCAAACCAAATATCTAAAAACCTTGTTCCATTCCAGTCACCATACTCAGCTTCAGTCATAGTTAGCTCATGCCAACCTTGAGACCAAGTACCATTACCAGAACTATGCGACATTGTTTTAATTGCCATTGTTTTACTCCTTACTTGTTAACGTTAACACCTCTTTTTAAAGGCTCTGTTTTTCTAATAGAATTTGCATCATCATCCTTCTGTGCAATACCTACCATTCCTGCCAATCCATATCTTCTTCCATATGTTGTAGCAGTTCCTACTCCTTGAGCATCTACTTTAGGCATAGGTACTTTTATTTTAGATCTTAGCCATTGTCCTGATTCATGCAATAATGTAGTAGTTACACATACTGCTCCAGGAATAATTTCATTACCTTGACTTATAGATAATCCATTTTTACTAAGATAGGGGAAAGATGAACTTATTACTGAATGCAAGTCAGCATACTCTGATTTAAAGAATGGATTTGTACTAGTTTTTGCTGCTCCATCCATTTCAGATTGTGCTTTAGCCAATGCTCCAGCAAGTTTATCTATTTTATCTGATTTCCATGATTCTGTCGATACTATTTCTTCAATCCCTTCAACGACAGGGATTTCTACTGATTTTTGTTCTTCCATATTTACTCCTTACAGTTAATGGGGACAGAAATAGAGGAGAAAATCCCCTCTAAATCTGCTATATTGTGTGATTAAACGACTATATAATATACGTTATTCACATATAATTTCATAGACCTTTACTAACTCATTTCCACGACCTTCTATGTCTGCTTTTCTTACATCATCGTACATTTCCATCCTCATAAAATGATTACCAAGTTCGTCCACTTGTTGCATCCGTTCCTCAAGATAATTCTTCATTTTCTTAAGTTTCTCTTCCATTATTCCTCCATTTCTTCCGTTCTAAAATTATAATCACTTTCATCAATATTTTGATTTAATTCTAGTTCTTCTTTGGTTACTATTCTACTACCAAACGTTACTTCTTTATCATTTCTTTCGAATACGACTACTATGTACTTGCTCTGTTGATCGTTGTACTCGTTTATTACTTCTAATTGTTCTCTGTCTGTCATTTGATCTAGATAAGCCCATCCGTGGTGTTTTACCAACATTACTGAAGCTTCGTCTAGAACGTCTGATATAAACTTTGACATCTTTCTTCTCCTTCATGTTTTTAAAATTAATATCATCAAATTCCTGTTGACAATAGTCTGGCAATTTCTCACCAGACTCTATCATCCTAATCATATCTTCTTTATTCATCTTCAACCTCAGGTGGTTCAGGAGCTCCATATTTAATTCTCAAGTCTTCTTGTTCGATTACTTGTTTATTATTATAATACGTGTAAGCTTCTATTTGATTTACTCTAATAACATTCCAATTACTCATATCAGGTAAATTGGTCATGTCATATCCTAAATCATATCCACAATTTTCAAGCCAATCCTGTGCTACATCTTTAATCTTCCCCATTATAAACCTCCCTTACAAGAATCCAATCACCTTCATCTAAAACATGAAGTAGAATTTTTTGCTCAACATCACGTAAACGTAATTCACCATCTTCCCATAGGTCTTCTTTAGGCACTTTTTCATGAGTAGGTTTAGATTCAGGTGTATATTTTATTAGTTTGAATATCATATCAACTCCTTTATTTTACCATAGTTATAGTTATTGGCTCACAAAACTTACAAATATCTCCTTCTTCTTCAAACCAATCCATAACTAATCTTTGTTGACATTGTTTACATTCTTTAACTGTCTGATTCATCTTTATAGCCCTCCACAATTGTTGATTCCATTTGACCTAGATACATCATTAAATACCATTGCCTTGTCTTAGGTATATTAATTAGTAACTCTTCAAATGATTCTTGTTGATGTTTTTGGTTTCTAAATGGTGCAAACAATCTAGTCTTCATCTTTAACCTCCTTAGCGTCTCTAAATTCAGCATCACAATCTTGACAATACATATCAGGCAATGCATCTGAATAATACCATTCAACACATCCTTCCATATTTATTGCATTTACAGTACTATTGTAATCTGCAAGTAAATATACCTTTATATCTTTACTACCACATTCAGGACATTCACCATGAAGCTGTTTTTTACGACCAAATTCATCTAATCTATAATCACATAAACTCATCTTAATCATCTCCTCTCAAGACAGGTAATACATCCTCTCTGTTTTTATTACCTAACCATAAAGCTCCACCATCGTTACCTTCATCATCCGACATAGGTAAGATATTAGTTCCATCATCAAGTATTATTCTTACAGGTCTATTATGCCACATAGTATTTTCAGCTTCTTTAGATCCCATATATTCTACTTTAATGATTCTCTTACCTAATAATAATTTATTAGCGGTCTCATTCCATATCTTTGTATAATCTTTTTTATCTGACATATTATCTCCTTGATTTAATTACTTTCCCACAATTTTTAGTCATTACAGGTCCTTTAGCTCTACCTTTATCTTTTCTACTCATAATATTAAAAACATAATGTTCTAATCTACGTCTTTTAGTTTCATTCATAGGTTTAGCTAATTGTTTTTTTCTTTTACTCTTTCTTCCCATGATTGATACCTCTCCCATATATTATATAGCAGTGCAGGGCCATAAGCCCCACACATTTCACTATAATGTTAAGTATATCATTCAATATAAATAGAATATTAAATGTCATATCCATACTATTTAATCCTCCACACTCTAATAGCTTTGGGATTTGAAGACAATCCTTCAATAGTTCTAATAGTATAACTACGTTCTGTAGTAGAATTTAATCCATATATATGCGCTCTTACACCTATAGGACTGAAATCTGGAGTAACTCCATTAATTTTAAAACTATCATCTATTTCCATGTTCTGAATGAAGTTGTATTTTTCTGCACAACCTCTTGGATGTACTATAGCAGGTATTGGTATATTCTTTTCTATTGTTATTATATTCATGTTATGCTCTTTCATGTTGTTATTCTCCTAGTAATGGCACATCAGCACCTTTTAGTATGTTATTGACAGTAGATTTAAGACCATTTAGTTCATTAATACCATGTAACTCATCAACTGCAGCTCTTTTCTTAGCTTCAAGTGTTCTAATAAGTTTACCTTCTGGTGTTTCAGTCTCTTGTTTAGCAGCAGTCTTACTACATAAATATCTAAACCCTGAAGCAAAATCAATGGCAGAAGAGCTTCTATAGACACTAGGAGTACTATTATCATACTCATGAACACCTACACTTCTTCTAACTTCACTATAGATATCATATAATTTAGATTGTAATTGTTTATGTTCTAAATCTATCTTTTTAAATCGCACCATATCTTTCTCTACTTTTATCAATTTTAGATATTTACTATATGCTCGTTCAGATATACTTTGCACCTGAGCTGCATTAGCTTGTTTTAACTCATTTATCTTATCATTAATTGAATTTTCTATTCTCTCTACGAAATACTTTCTTTGTTGTACTGATATTTTATCACCCATTGTCTCTCCTTTTTTGGCCTTCAAGCCAGTTTTTTATATTATTTAGTGGATGAAATATATGATCCTCAGGACATGCATT
>Ga0098059_1001165_pt1 | contig 13507 bp, 13 predicted proteins | sample 20_taG_FD_92580 | JGI IMG/M metagenome (GOLD analysis project Ga0098059, IMG submission 92580) | Marine viral communities from the Subarctic Pacific Ocean - 20_ETSP_OMZ_AT15318 metaG | ecosystem: Environmental > Aquatic > Marine > Oceanic | place: Subarctic Pacific Ocean | collected 2015-01-19
AGAAGCGAATTAAAAACTAAGCTTTTAATACAATAAACTAAAATGATCATCTCACTGTTCAGCAATTTTTTGGTTACGTTGCTAGTTATTGGATTCGCTACCTGCATCGGGTTAGGAATTTTAGTACTTTTAGGTCAAAGACAGTTCCAATATAGACTACTAGTTGCCTCCCCTATAGCACTTGCATCTAGCGCTGCTTTCTTATCGATTATTGTTTTAGCTGGAATCCCAATCGAAAAAATATCTACGGTTATATGGATAATTTGGATTGCTCTAGCTATAGTCGGAGCGCTGCATCTCCGCATTTCCTTAGCTGATCTTCACAACCCGATGTGCCTATGGAGCGTGTTAATCGGAACCGCCATGGTAACAAATGGATACATTATTTATGGCGTATTTGATTATTTAGGCAGTCCCTCCCTTGATGGCTGGTCCTATGTGAGCTTTGGCGAATACCTACGACTATATCCGAAGGGCACCGAGGGCGATTTGGCACCGATCTATCAATACGCTGCCCACCTCTCCAATACGCGCTTTGCCGCTAGCACTATGTTGGCGGCGATGATTCCCCCGTGGATTACTACCTTTAATACCCAAATGACGGCTGGACCACTACTCATCCTTTCCGTATCTAATTTCGCTGTATCGTTGGGATATGTTGCCACAAGCCTAAATTACCGCAATTCTAACGTCTCCGTCCCCTTAACTGTATTAATCGGAACTCTGGGAGGATGGGTTGGTTACTCCTTACACGTCAATAACTATGACAACCTTTTGGCGTTATCGCTTTCTCCCCTGCTCTTTGCGATAGCATCCGAACCAAATTTAAATACTACTGGCCGAATAGCATTGCCTGCAATTTTGATTTCGGCCTCTATCTATATATACCCTGAACTATCCCCGTTACTCATAGCCCTTTATGGGTTGATAATAATATCCCAATTACTTGAAACAAAAAATACCGCTAAGTTTTATAGAAGTTCACTAGATTTTATAATAGTAGCCGTAATTGTACTTATCCTAATAACTCCTTACTTCCGGCAAGTAATAGATTTTTTTCTACAACAACTCGCTTCTAGCAACTCTTCAGCTGGCCGCCCCGGCGAGGGGATCATGCCTTCGCTTTTAGACATAACTCAAATTCACAAAACGCTGTGGGCATTCGGCAATCACTTCAAATACGAGGCCATACTCGGTTTACTACTTAGTGCCACAGCCGCAATAGGAATCAAAACCTTAATCGCGAAAAAACACTGGGCATTGATAATTTATACCCTTGTCATTGGCTGCCTTTATATACTTATGGCTGCTTTTAAAAAATACGACTATGGTGTTTACAAAATACTCTTAATCGGATGGTGGGTCATATCAATATTTCTGGCTGCCGGCATAAAAACAATTCAGAGTTGGATCATGCAAATCAGCTCCGATCTAGTCCAGCACGCGTTGACTATAGGATTAGCCTCGAACATTTTAATCATGCTGAGCGCATGGGTATATCAGCAATATCAGTGGATGGATAATTACAAACAAAAAACTGCTATGGAATTCAGGGAAGCTCAAAACGCAGTTGCTAATATCAAAGGAGCGACGCAAGTTATGTCCAATGACACCTTCCTAAACTCCTGGCTTGTATATACGTTACGAGAGGAGAACGTCGCTTTCAATCATTACTTGGGCTATATGGCCCAAAAGCATCTTCTACCTTATATGCATCGGGCGAAAACAGCAACAAAGAAGGAAATAGAATACATACTAACGGATATTGATACTCAAACAATTGGAATGCCTGTTTGGGAAGGACATTCATTGAAGCTTATTAAAGGAACTCCTCTCGAGCAACCACCTCAACTTTCAATTGATGCACCTAATGGAGTTGAAAAATTAGGTGGTAAACCATTTTTCTGGATTGACGAAAACCCTGTAAGCCTAAGTATTTCCACTCGAAAGAACACAAGTATTATACTTAAATTTGAAACTATTATTGGACCGAGCTTAATAGCGGCACCAAGCAACTCACTTACACTAACTCTGCAACCATTCGGTGCAGAGCCTGTCATGTTCTACCCATTGGCCACCGAATCTCACTCAGTTATCCTGAGCCTCACCGAGGGCACTAGAACATTAACATTTAGTGTGAAATACAGCGGCGACACTAGGAAAAATGATAACGGCGACCCACGCCTCTTATTAGTGGGCATCAGGCTAATTGGCACGGATTTCGTTAAAAACGAATAAATCGCATTTCTTATATAAAAATAGAGCCATTACCTAGCGTCAAGGGATATAACTAAGCTCTACGCTAAAATTTGACTTTCTAGTTTATCAAAATTTCATCAGCTAGAAAGCCATCCAAGCAATAATTCAGGGATTTTGTCACGAAAAACCACTGGACTCTATAACCAATTCACGATGGAAAATAATGAAAATAAAAATCAAGACCCTCTTTATATATTGCCACCTCTGAGTTAGACAATGATAGAGCACTTCGCATACACCATATTTATTTATGCATATTTTGGCCTTACCGGACTCCCCCTTTGCTTTTATTTTTTACAGAACAATAAATTAAGAAATACAACAGTATCGACAACTTTAAAAGTCGGACTAAGCGCCAGCTCACCTCTTTTTGGAACCGCTTTACATATATATTTATCCACACTAGTCCACGCATTAGGAATTAACGATTCATACATAACCCTAACGCTATCCATACCAATATCCTTAATATTTTTTGCCGCAATTTATAATACATCTAAAAATTTAAACGGCCGTATTTTCAAATATCTATTCTGTGGGCTTGTTCTAGCAACAATACTAGCTTCTATTAGTTTCTTTATAAATTCACTTGATTTAATCGGAATTTCTTTTGACAGTTATTTTCCACTAACTAACGACGATACTTTTGCCTATTTAGGACATATAGATCAACTTCGAATCCAAGGATCGAACGACCCCATTTTAACTTATGCTGCAGGCTTTTCACCGCTCATCGAACACGCTTTCGGAGGGCGGGATGCTGTAGTCTCCTTCATGGCATTTATTGCAAATACGTGGCAAATTGAGTCTCACACTGCATTTTTTGTATCGCAAAGACTGGCACTATTGTTATTGACAACAGGCATATTTAGCCTTCTTCTAATTATAACGGGGAGTTATTTCGCTTCATTTCTTGGATTTGCGATTTCGGTTTTCGGAAATTTCTTTTTACACCAAATACTGCAACAATTTAGCTCCAGCTCGTTCGGAAGTGTGCTAAGTCTACTTTTACTATTAATTTTTTCGTTAAATGCGAAAGAAAAGAGGTTGCACAAAAAAATAAATATTCATCCTATATCGATTGGCTTTCTTTCCGGATTACTATTATTAACATCACCCGAAACCGCCAGTGTATTTCTCCTTGCATCTGGACTTTGGTTGATGAGTAATCTTTCCAAAAGAGCCTCCCAATGCATTATAAATAACGTGGCTAAAATTGCTCTTGGATTCTTTGTAGCAACCTGGTGGTCGCTTCCTAAGACTCTGCCTTTCGTTTTCGCCCAGTTTAAAACGGGAGTTGGCGAACATCCTGGAAATTGGTTTGCCAATCCCCTCGCCCTTCAACAAGCAATGGGTTTGGGCTTTACAAGTGACACGAGTTTCACCAATATAAACGTTTTCCTTACTTTAATAATCATCTCCTCTACGGCATTGTTTTTTTTTGCGATTTACATCCTCTGGAAAAGCAATAACGAAAGAACATCTCCAATAATATTTTTCGCCTTGTTTGCTCTATTTATAGTTTTTGTTCTTTACCTCTCTGGTCGTGGATATGCCATGTTGAAAGTTATTGATTACTTTAGCATGCTGCCTCCGATAATATTTGGCACTGCATTTAATTGCTTAATAAGAGAGAGAAAACATTTAAGTTTTAAAAAATATGGATTAACGATTTATATTTTGTTTTTTTATTTTTTCTGCCAACAGGCCTACTTGGAGAAAATTTCTATTCTTTATGGATACAACCGCTGGGTTAAGGAAACCCCAAATTTGACGCATCTTAAATTAGAAAATATTCCTGGGAACATTCTCAGTTCACTAGTCATAGCCGATTTTCATCGTAGTACACTAAATCTATTTTTATATATAAATAGGTTTAGTCCAACTCAAATTGCTTTTGATCAATCGGAATCACATCGTTTTCGCCCCGAAATTGCGCCGAGGCCAAACCTTCCATTTGTAAGGCTCAACGCACCCGGCTACAGAAGCGCAGTTTTTGCGGACATCACGCACACATCTACTAGCTTTAATAATCTGCATCAAGTAGGTTACAATAACACCATTCGTATCATAGAGTCCGGATGGCTACCGCCCGAAGGGAGATCCGCTAAGGAGATGTTTCGCTGGCTTAACTCAAAAGGAAGTTTCATTTTATATTCTGATAGTTCAACTGGTCGCGATATTCAGATGAATATTTATCCTGGACCAGATCTCTTATCTGAAAACACTATCGAGTTAAAAATTAATGGCCAAACTATAAGGTCCATTCCAGCGGCCGAACTTCCGATTATTCTCACCGACAAAATCAATAATTTGCAAATTGGAGAAAATCTTGCAACCTTGAGCGTGCTTGGCGAGTCCGGTGGGTTACGACAAATTAGTGTTAGTGCAATCCGGATCAGAGACACTGAGTAGTTTAGTTACCCAGCCCTACATAATGACATCTTTGATACAATTCGCCCTGCCATACTCACAAACTGGAACGTCAAAAATATCATGAACCATGGCCCAGCTCCTTCCGACAATCTAGCGATTTCCCTTGTTGTGCCAGTCTTCAAGGAGGAGGCCAACATTCGTCCTTTCTTGAATAGAGTTGAGTCGATCTTCTCGAACATGAATATAAGTTACGAAGTCATTTTTGCACTCGACCCGTCTCCCGATAACACCGAAGCAGTCATACTCGAAGAGATCAATAGAAATCCAAATATCAAACTCTTGGTATTTTCACGGCGCTTTGGTCAGCCCGCAGCAACAATGGCTGGCATTCTAAGCTGTACTGGCGATACCTGCGTAGTTATTGATGTCGACTTACAAGACCAGCCCGAGTTGATCGAGCAAATGTATTCGAAACTAGCCGAGGGATATGAAGTTGTCTATGCCAAACGTCGGTCTCGTAAAGGTGAAACCCTAATAAAGCGAATCATTGCGCATATTGGCTACTCAGCCATCAACCGTTTAAGTGATGTGCAAATTCCTAGAAATACTGGCGACTTCCGCATCATGACACGACGGGTGATTGAAGAATTAAGGCGGTTGAACGAAACGCATGGGTTTTTACGCGGGCTAGTCGCGTACGTAGGGTTTAAGCAAGCGTTCATCGAATATGATCGCGATGAACGCTTCGCTGGAAAGGGCAATTACAGCCGCTTAACCGGCTCTTTAAGGATTGGGCTGAATGGGCTAATTAGCTTCAGCGCTAGGCCTCTATTCATGATGTCAGTCTGTGGTTTTGCTTTAGCGTGCTTCAGCTTTTTACTCGGCGCATGGTATGTGTTTCAAAGAATCATTGGCATAGACCTTACCCCCGGTCTGTCTACAACGGTACTTGTCGTTAGTTTTTTTGCTGGCGTACAATTACTCGGCCTTGGCTTAATCGGCGAATATGTTGGACGGATCTATGATGAGGTAAAACGACGTCCAATGTATATCGTCGACAAGCGCGTAAATTTCAAAGAATACGAACAAATAAGGGATCGTTAGCGATTTAGGCTCAGAATACAACGTATGAGCTAGTCATTTGCCTGATGTTATTTCACGCAAGAACGAATGCAACGGTCGCAACAACCTGAAACCGAAGAACCATCGATCAGTCGTTACACAATGAAGCATAGTGAAATCGAACAAAGTAGCAAATGGCCAAAAAAATTCGCGCCACTAACGCCTGATCAAGCGCGTATCAGTGACGATTTTATGAAGTATTGGCACGAAGTGCTTCCTCGCCGGTACGGCCTAGTAGATGAATTCAATCATAACTACGTCGTAAAATCTAGCCCAAAAGATTTTGTGCGTACTTTAGAAATTGGATCTGGAACTGGCGAACATCTTAAATATGAACGCTTAAGTGATATTCAGAGGAAAAACTATGTTGCAGTCGACATCAGGGAAAACATGGTTGCGGAATCTCGCAAGTTATTTCCCGACATCCAGGCTGTGGTTGGCGATTGCCAGGACAGGATGAATTTTGACGACGGCTATTTCGATCGAATTCTGGCAATACACGTTTTAGAACACTTACCAAATTTGCCTGCTGCGATTAATGAAATTTACAGGCTTTGTGACAAACAGCGTGGTGTCCTGTCGATTGTTATACCCTGTGAAGGTAGCCTCGCCTACTCCCTAGCAAGAAAAATTTCCGCACAACGAGTTTTTGAAAACCGTTATAACCAATCCTACGATTGGTTTATATCTCGGGAACACATAAATTTGCCGGATGAAATTTTTGACGAAATTAATCGCTACTTCACTCTCAAAAGCTCAACTTACTTCCCACTTCCAATAAAGAGGCAGTTTTGCAATCTCTGTATCGGAGCAACCTTTACACCAAAACCTCTCGAATCTTGATGCATTATTTCCAACAGTTTTTTGGAAAAACCTCACTAACCTATTTAGTTGTAGGGGGGTTAACGTCCATCATTTATTTTGGATTTATCGCTGTTTGCGTTGGCTTACTTAATATGAGTTACCCAATAGGTATTGGAGTCGCCTATGCCTTAGCTGTCAGCTTCCATTTTTTTGCCAATCGAAATTTTACGTTCCGCTCCACAACAGCTAACATTTTTAGCCAAGGCCTAAGGTACGTTATTGTATTAATACTTAATTATTTACTGACACTTTCCACAGCTTATGCACTAGAAAAATGGCTAGGCTTTCCCCAATGGCTAGCTGCTGCTTCGGCCATAGTAACGCCGATAATTGTTGGCTACTTTTTTTTAAAATTATGGGTTTTCCGAACAAAGGAAGTATCGAATGACTAGCAAATTGATCGTTACCGGCTGCGCCGGCTTTATTGGAAGCAACCTGGTCGATCGACTTTTGGCTGAAGGGCATTCAGTAATTGGTGTTGATAATTTTTCGACAGGCCAACGCCGCTTTTTAGAGGGTGCTTTATCAAACCCCAACTTCCAACTTTTCGAAGTTGACCTGCTCGATTTGGAAGCATTGAAACAAGCCTTTGCCGGTGGACTAACCGTGTTTCATTTGGCTGCGAATGCCGATGTACGTTTCGGTACAGAGCACCCCCGTAAAGACCTTGAGCAAAACACCATAGCAACTTACAACGTTTTAGAAGCAATGCGCGCTAATAACATTAAGCGAATTGCATTTTCCTCCACAGGTTCTGTCTATGGCGAAGCACCTGTTGTACCGACCCCAGAAGATGGCCCATTTCCTATTCAAACCTCACTCTACGGAGCTTCGAAAGCAGCCGGTGAAGGCTTAATTGCGGCGTACTGCGAAGGTTTTGGCTTCCAGTCTTGGATATTCCGTTTCGTATCCATTCTAGGCGAGCGCTACACACATGGCCATGTCTTCGATTTTTATCAAAAGTTGAAAACAGACCCAACCCGGTTGCCCGTTCTGGGCAACGGCAAACAACGCAAATCCTATCTTTACGTACAAGACTGCATTGACGCCATTTTGCTGGCCATCGATAAAGCCAAAGACAAAGTGAATGTTTTTAATCTAGGGGTAGATGGCTACTGCGAAGTTAATAACTCTATCGAGTGGATCTGTAATTCGCTTGGGGTTTCACCCAAGTTAGAGTATTCGGGCGGCGACCGCGGTTGGATCGGTGATAATCCGTTTATATTTCTCGATACAAAAAGAATTCAATCATTAGGTTGGAAGCCAAAACTAAGCATTCAAGAAGGCGTGCTCAAAACCGTTGAATACCTGAAGAATAATGAATGGGTATTCGAGGCGCGAACATGACCAAATACCAAACTCCTGGATTCAGAAATCAAATGCTGATATCCGACCGCAAGCCTCGCCTATTGGGTTATTAATCATGTACTGTCTGATAACCGGCGCATCGCGTGGGCTAGGCTTAGAGCTAGCCAAGCGCTTTTGGAAGGCGGGCTATAGTCTTGTATTAACTGCCCGAAACGAAACTTCATTTACCGACGCATTTGAGTCTCGCACGAATCAGTCCATTATCCGTCTTGGCTGCGATTTGAGCCACCCGTCAGCAGTTAAAAGCCTATCGACACACATTCAACAAAGTATACCCAAGCTCGATGTCATCATTAACAATGCCGCTGTTCAAGGTCCCATTGGCCCTGCTTGGGAAAACGATCCGCAGGCCTATCAAGAAACTTTGCAAGTCAATTTGCTAGCACCGATTGCCCTGTGTCAAACCTTCGTGCCATGGATGGCCAAGACAGGCGGGGGCAGCATTATCAATGTTTCCGGGGGCGGTGCCACGAGCCCTAGGGAAAATTTTTCTGCTTATGCAATTGCCAAAACCGCGTTAGTACGCTTCTCTGAAATTTTGGCTCAGGAAGCGATGCCCTTGGGTATACGTGTTAACTGCATTGCGCCAGGCGCCATGAAAACTGATATGTTAGTTGAAGTGGCACGGAACGCCATGGCGGCAGGCGAAAAAGAGTACAACTTGGCAAGAAAAGTGCTTGAGCAAGGCGGCGCACCCATGGAGCGCGTAGCTGATCTTTGTCATTTCCTGACCAAACCCGAAAGCCAGGGCATCACCGGAAAACTGATCAGCGCGGTCTGGGACAACTGGGAAAGCTGGCCGGCACATTTGGACGAGTTAAACAAAACTGACGCTTACACCCTGCGTCGTATCACAGGCAGGGATCGAGGCTTTGATTGGGGCGACAAGTGAGCAAGACACAACAGCCGTTGGGCGTAGGGATTATTGGTTGCGGCCTAATTGGACAGAAGCGCGCGAAGGCGTTAGGTACCGGGGGACGCCTGGTCGCCTGTGCTGATATTGATCTATTGCGTGCCGAGGCCTTGGGCAAGAATTTCGGGGCAAAGGCATTTCAAGACTGGCGTTCGCTGTTGCAGGAACCCAGCATAGATCTAGTGATTGTTGCAACGCTTCACGACTCGCTGGCTGAAATTACACTGGCTGCGGTTGAAGCGGGAAAGCATGTTTTGGTCGAAAAGCCAGCGGCGCGCTCAGCCAGCGAGCTGGAACCAATCATCGCAGCAGCAAACACAAAGAAAATTAAAGTCCGAGTCGGATTTAATCACCGCTATCACCGCTCATTACGTAAGGCCAAAGCACTGGTTGATTCAGGCGTATTGGGCGAACTCATGTTTATCCGCGCGCGCTATGGGCACGGTGGACGTGTTGGCTACGATCAAGAGTGGCGTGCCGACCCGAAACTATCGGGCGGAGGTGAACTCATTGACCAAGGACCACATCTGGTTGATTTGTCTCGCTGGTTTTTGGGCGATTTTTCTGACGTTCAAGGGTTTGCGCATACGTATTACTGGAACATGCCTGTCGACGACAACGGCTTCTTGTTACTTAAAACAGAAAAAAAGCAAACTGCCTTTTTGCATGCTTCATGCACCGAATGGAAAAATCTTTTCTCTATGGAAATTTACGGGCGTGACGGCAAGCTGGATCTTGCGGGTTTAGGCGGCAGTTATGGCGTGGAAAAACTAACCTGGTACAAAATGCTGCCAGAGATGGGGCCACCAGAAACAACGTCGTGGGAATACCCAATGGCAGATGATTCTTGGTCAGTTGAACTAGCGGAATTCTACGAAGACATTCGCTTGAACCGCGAATCGGTAGCAGGGCTTGGCGATGCCTGGGCCGCACTAAAAATTATTGAAAAGGTTTACAAGGACTCTGGTTATGATCATTGCGCGTAGTCCACTACGTATCACGCTAGGTGGCGGGGGCACAGACTTGCCATCGTATTATCGAAATCACGAGGGTTTTTTGATATCGGCCGCGATAGATAAGTACGTTTACGTCAATGTAATGCGCCCTTTTACGGAAGGCATTTATTTAAAATATTCGCAATTAGAGCATGTTGATGAAATTACAGACGTGCGGCATCCCATTATTCGGGAGGCACTTCACATAATGGAGTTTAGAACGCCCCAAGTCGAAATAACAACATTGGCAGACATTCCAGCTGGCACCGGCCTAGGGTCTTCGGGGAGTTTTACCACCGCATTACTAAAGGCTCTATATACTCACCGTAAACGACATATCCATCAAGAAGAGCTTGCGGAGCTTGCGTGCCATATCGAAATTGATCGATTACGCGAGCCCATTGGCAAACAAGATCAGTATATTGCTGCGATTGGCGGCATAACTTGTTTTAACTTCCGCAAAGACGACAAAGTAACTGCCTCTCCATTAAATATCAGCATGGACACCATGTTTGACCTGGAGGACAATCTACTTTTATTTTTTACTGGCTTTTCTCGGAGCGCCAGCGGTATGTTGAAGGACCAAAAAGATCGCTCCCAACAAAACGACACCGACATGCTTAATAATCTTCATTACGTTAAAGATTTGGGATACCGTAGTAAAGAAGCATTGGAATCGGGTGATACACACTTATTCGGTGAGCTTATGCATGAACACTGGGAACACAAGAAACGCCGCTCAGGCGGTATGAGTAACCCGGAAATCGACAAATGGTACAACCTGGCCCGAGAAAATGGAGCCATTGGAGGTAAACTGGTTGGGGCTGGGGGCGGTGGCTTCTTAATGTTTTTGGCACACGATCGAAACAAGCTCCGCCATGCAATGGCAGCTGCTCAGTTAGAAGAAGTGCGATTCCGATTTGATTTCGAAGGCACTAAAGTCGTAATGTCCTCGTAATGTTACCTGTTGCTATTTTAGCTGGCGGTCTCGCCACACGACTTCGTCCCATAACTGAAACTATCCCAAAAGCCCTGGTTGATGTCGCAGGAGAACCTTTTATTTTCCATCAGCTAAAGTACCTGCATCAACAGGGGGTGCGGCAAGTCATTCTATGTATTGGTTATTTGGGCGAAATGATTCAAGCCCAGGTGGGAGATGGGGCGCGTTTCGGCCTCCAGGTTAAGTATTCGCTTGATGGTTCAAAATTATTAGGTACCGGCGGAGCTTTGCGACAAGCGCTACCGCTGTTGCAAAATCAATTCTTCGTTTTGTACGGGGACTCTTTTCTGCCGATTAATTTTTCGTTGGTCGAACATGCGTTCAAAGCCAGCGGGAAAGCTGCACTAATGACAGTTTTGAAAAATAACAACCTCTGGGACAAAAGCAATGTCTTAGTCCGGGGCGGCGAATTAATTGAATACAACAAAGAAACACCCCGGCCCGATATGGCTTATATCGATTACGGGCTTGGTGTGCTGTCGAGCACGGTACTGAATGCGTACCCTGCCACCATCGCTTTTGATTTGGCAGATGTCTACCATGCCTTATCGGTACAAGGTCAATTAGCAGGTTACGAGGTTAAGGAAAGATTTTATGAGATTGGTTCTTATAGCGGATTAAAAGAAACTGAAGCCTATTTTTTAGGGAAGGGTAAAGCATGACATACGCGCAACAACATTTAAATGAAGCTATTGAAATTATCCAGCAAATGGATGTTAACGCCATTGAGAAAATGGCGGATTTACTCGCCACAGTAAAGGCCGACGGCGGCAGAGTTTTCTTTCTGGGCGTTGGCGGCAGTGCGGGCAACTGCTCTCATGCAGTGAACGATTTTCGAAAAATTGTGGGTATCGAATCGTATGCTCCAACCGATAATGTTTCGGAACTTACCGCCCGTACCAACGACGAAGGCTGGGCAACGGTTTTTGTAGAGTGGTTAAAAATCAGCAAACTCAGCGCCAAAGATGCCCTATTCATTTTTTCGGTCGGTGGTGGCAACCTGGAAAAGAACATTAGCCCCAACCTGGTTGAAGCCCTGAAGTTTGCCAAAACGGTTAACGCGAAAGTAACCGGGGTCGTCGGACGCGATGGCGGGTATACCGCCCAGGTTGCCGATGCCTGCATCATCGTTCCCACGGTCAATGCCGATAACATCACGCCGCACTCGGAAGCCTTCCAGGCAGTTGTATGGCATTTGTTGGTTTCGCACCCCAAGCTAAAAGCGAACCAAACCAAATGGGAATCGGCGGTTAAATAAATCATGCGCAAGGCTGTATTTCTTGATCGCGATGGGGTTATTAACCGAGCCAAGGTGCTTGACGGCAAGCCTTATCCTCCCGCCAACATAGACGAGCTTGAGATATTGCCGGGTGTACTTGACGCCCTGATTAAATTACGCGCCGCTGGCTATTTATTGATTGTGGTCACCAACCAACCGGATGTCGCGAGAGGTACCATGCCAAAAGCAGTTGTTGATTCAATCAACCAGCATATAACCCAACAATTACCCATCGACGAAATTCGCGCCTGCTTTCACGATAGCAGCGACAATTGCGATTGTCGCAAGCCACGCCCTGGCGCGTTGCTGGCTGCCGCAGAAACGCACGACATCGACTTATCGGCAAGCTTTATGGTTGGTGATCGTTGGCGCGATACAGAGGCAGGCAGTAACGCAGGTTGCAAAACCATTTTTATTGATTATGGTTACGCTGAAAAGCAGCCAGCGTCCGTTCACTTTCGCGTAAGCTCGTTAACAGAGGCAACGCAAATTATTTTGGAAAACACACTATGAAGAAGGTAGAGGAACTAAACGTAAAAATCTTCGCAGACGGCGCCGACAAAGCCGGTATGCTAGAAATGTATGCCAAGCCTTTTATCAAAGGGCTTACGACAAACCCCACTTTGATGAAGAAAGCGGGTATTACCGACTATCGCGCATTCTGCAAGGAAATCCTGGTCGACATCAAAGACAAACCACTGTCATTTGAAGTGTTCTCGGATGATTTTGCAGAAATGGAACGTCAGGCACTGGAAATTGCTGGCTGGGGCGACAATGTTTACGTAAAAATACCTGTTACCAACACAAAACAAGAAACGTGTTATGCACTAGTTGAGAAATTAGCAGCACAAAAAGTGAAGCTTAATGTAACAGCGATCATGACACTAAGCCAGGTTCGTGATGTTGTAGCTGCTCTAAACCCTAACGTACCTAGCTATGTATCAGTGTTCGCCGGCAGAATCGCTGATACTGGACGCGACCCAGAGCCATTGATGGCCGCAGCAGTTGAAATGCTTAAAGTCGCACCAGCTGCTGAATTGATCTGGGCTAGCCCCCGTGAACTATTGAATATTTTTCAAGCTGACAAAATTGGCTGCCAAGTTATCACTGTTACTAACGACATCCTAAAAAAATTGTCCTTAGTTGATTATGATCTGGATACCTATTCACTGGATACCGTCAAAATGTTTTACAACGATGCTGTCAGTGCTGGATTTAAACTCTAACTGATCGATTTTGGAAAGCTGCAGTCTACTCTTAGTAGTAACTAGTGGACTCGTTATACGACGTGGCCTGCAGTTTTAATCTGTAAAATACTTACTTTTTTGACA
>Ga0098059_1001168_pt1 | contig 13485 bp, 15 predicted proteins | sample 20_taG_FD_92580 | JGI IMG/M metagenome (GOLD analysis project Ga0098059, IMG submission 92580) | Marine viral communities from the Subarctic Pacific Ocean - 20_ETSP_OMZ_AT15318 metaG | ecosystem: Environmental > Aquatic > Marine > Oceanic | place: Subarctic Pacific Ocean | collected 2015-01-19
CCTTATTCCAGATGTTGAATTTTGTAACAGCTACAGGACAGAAGTTTGCAGATAGTACTGAACAAGTAATATCCGATGCTGCTTCTTATGGTCCTGTAGGAACAACTATGGCTCTTTTAGAAGCTTCTAGTAAATTCTTTAGTGCTATTCACAAAAGAATGCACAAGACGCAAAAAGATGAGTTCAAAATTCTAGCAGACATTAACCATGAATATCTTCCTAATGAATATCCTTTTGAAATGCCGGGAGTTTCCCGTACCATTATGAAACAGGATTTTGATGGTAGGATTGATATTATTCCCGTTAGTGATCCAAACATTCCTTCAAACGCTCACCGGATGATGTTGGCTCAAATGGCATTGCAATTAGCCCAGCAATCTCCTCCCGGTATGTTTAATATGGAAGAACTAAATAGAACAATTCTAAATGCTGCTAATATGCCTAACTTAGATCAAATACTTCCACCAAAGAAAAAGCCGGTGCCTCTTGATCCTATGTCAGACATTCAAGCAGCCAGTAGAGGATTGCCTATTGCTGCTTTTCCCGGTCAAAATCACGATGCTCATATTCAAATTAAGATGGCTTTTCTCCAAGACCCTACTAGTGGTAGCAATCCTGCTATGAAAAGAGTTGTACCCATCTTACAGGCTAATATACAAGAGCATGTCGTAATGAAATATCAAGAACAACTGCAAGGAGTGGCTCAAGGGTTAATGCAAAACCTGCCTCCAGAACAACAACAAATGCCTAATGTTGCTGAGATGGCTATGGCTCAAGCTGCCCAACAAGTTCTAAATGCTAATCAAGCAATGGGTAAACAACAATCTCCTGAAGCACAGATGGTTGATATTGAAAAGCAACGACTTAATATTGAGCAACAAAAACTCCAAGCTACTCTTGCTAAAGATGCTGCAACGGCTGCTCTTAAAAATAGAGAACTTGATATAGATGAAATGGAGATGCAAGTTAAAGCTGTTACTGAAGGTCAGAAAGAAATGCTTGATGCTGAATCTGATGAGAAGGATAGAATTAACAAACAATCAATAGCAGCCATTAAAATGCTTGTTGATATGGCTAATCAAGAATCTAGAAATGAAAATGATATGCAGCTTAAAGGTATGGAGATAATGCAGAAGCTTAGTAAGATTCAAGCTGATACAGAAAGCAAAGATAAAACAGCAGCTTTAAATTCTCTTTTAAAATTACTTGATGTATCAGTTGCTAGTGATACAAGCCAAGCTAAAGAATTATTTTCTGAAGTAGAAGGAGATGACTAATGTTAAAAAGAATTAAAGTTCTATCAGAAAAGATTAAAGATAAACTAAGTTGTAGTAGTTGTTCTTGTTCTTATTCCTGCACGGCTTGGAAAAAGGTTATAGCAGCAGCAGTAATAGGAATTATTGTAGGAGTTGTGCTAATTCCATGACACCTTGGGACGAAGTGGTGACTTCTTTAAATGAACAAATGGATCAAATTAAAACAACTTTAGCTGATGGAGGAGTAGGAGATTTTTCATCTTATAAAGAGTTAGTAGGTTTTTATAAAGGCATTGCATGGGCGAGACAAGACTTAACTTCTATTTTAAAAAATAGATACCAACATGACGAAGGAGAGTAGACCATGCAACAACCAGCATTAGCTAATGCTATTAAGAACGATCAATGGATTAGTGACGAAGAAGGAGTGCTTAGTGATCCTACTCCCCTTCCTATTATTCCCGGCTTTAATATTTTAATTCGGCCTGTATCCATTAAATCCAAAACTAAAGGAGGTATTTTGCTTCCTGATTCAACGGTAGATGATATGGCTTATCTTACTACTGTAGGTAGAGTTGTGGCTATCGGAGAACTGGCTTATAAAGATAAAGATAAATTTCCTACCGGACCTTGGTGTGAAGTAGGGGATTATGTATGTTATGGTAAACATACTGGAGTAAAAATGATTTATAAAGGAATTAAGTTGCTTCTTTTATTTGATGATCAGATTATGTTAAAAGTGGAAAGCCCTAAAGACTTAGACCCTACTTTTAATTTATCTCATTAAATAGTTGCCTCAGAGATAAAAATAGTGTATAATATAATTATTCGTAAACGTCTGTGTCGAATCGACGGAAGGAAAATAAATGAGTGAAGAACAATCGGAATGGAATGACGTAGAAGTTCCAGAGCAAGTTGAGTATGAAATTGAGGGTAAGGAAGAAGAAGCCCCTCGTCCAGAAGTAAAAACAAAAGAAGTTGATGCTCAACCAGAAGCTTCAGAAGAAACCATTAAAGAACTTGATGGGATTGAAACTAATGGGGCACAAAAAAGAATTAGACAGTTAGTTAAACAACGTAAAGAACGTGACGAACAAATACAACAATTAATTCAAGAGAGAGAAACTTTAAACAGTCAGCTTCAACAAAGAGAAAAAACTTTTGTTGACACTCAAAAAATTACAACAGATAATTCTGAGAAGCACCTACTAGAAAAAGTAGACTTAGCTAAAGCTAATTATTTAGAAGCTTATAATGCTGGAGATGGGGAAAAAGTTCTTCAATCTTTAGAAGTTTTACAAAGAGTCCAAATGGATTTGGATAATGTAAATAAACAAAAGAATGCTTTAGATAATTATAATAAGGAGATGGAGCAAAAGGCTGTAGAACAACCTCAACAGAAGGCTCCACAGAAACCAGACGTAAAAGCTCAAACATGGGCTGGAGATAATGATTGGTTTGGAACTAATTCTGTTATGACTGCTTCAGCTTTAGCTATTGATGCTGAACTCAAAGAAATGGGATACGATCCCAACGAAGATGATTTCTACGCTGAAATAGATCGTAGAATGAGAACAGAGTTTCCTCACAAATTTGAAGAGGATGACCAAGAAGAAAACGAACGTGAGCAACCGACGAAACAGGTAGCTCAAGTGGTTGCAGGAACATCACGAAGTCCTGCTACTTCCAGTAAGAAGATTAAGCTATCCCAAGAGGATGTAAGGCTTGCTCAGAAATGGAATATACCTCTTGAAGTATACGCTGCAGAGAAGCTAAAAGTAGATAGTTCTGAAGGTGAATACACTAATATTAATTATCGTGGGAGTTAGAAAATGAACACACGTACTACAGCACGGAATGCTAAAACAAGGGAAACTGAAACACGGGAAGAAATGGAGTGGACATACGAAGAGCCTAATGCATTAGAGATTCCTAATCCAGTTCAAAATAGATTTGAATCAGAGGGAATGTCACTACGTTGGATACGTATTAATCTAAAAGATGCAGATGATTATCAGAATGTTGGTAAGAAAATGGCTGAAGGATGGACGTTTGTTACCCCGGAAGAAGTACCTGAAATGGCAACCTCTTCTATCGTGCAGGAGACAGGTAGATATACTGGTACAGTCTGTCGTGGTGATTTGGCATTAGCAAAAATGCCAGCCGGTAAATACCAAGCTAGGTCTAGGTATTTTCAGGAAAAGAGTCAGCAGCTTATGCAAGCTGTTAATTCTCAACTTGAAAATTCAAGTGATTCGAGAATGCCTATATCTAATAATAGTAAATCTTCTGTTACTAAAGGAAGAGTCCCGTCTTTTCAGGACTAGTTCTAAAGAAGCAGGAGATAGGATATTAACCTATAAGGAGAACTAATATGGCTACAAGTAAAAATCTCCGTGGTTTCCTTCCTGCTCGTAAATTGGGTTCAGGTGCTAACTCCACCGGAATGAGTGAGTTGCCGATTGCCTCTGGCTTGGCAGCTAATATTTTCACTGGAGACACCGTGCATGTTACTCTTGGCAATGTTGAGCCAGTAACGGTCGGTGGAACGTCTGCTCTAGATGCACCTATTGTTGTAGGTGTCTTCCAAGGGTGCCACTATATCGAGAACGGGGAACCGAAATGGAGTAAACATTGGCCTAGTGGCACATCTGCTACTAACGCCAGAGCAATGGTTATTACTGATCCAGACCAAACCTATTACATTCAAGCTGATGCTTCATGCTCGGCTGCTGTAATTAACGTAGCGTCTTACGGCCTTACGGTTGGTGCGGGTAACACCAGAACAGGTGATTCTGGCTTTGGTATTAAAGTGGGTACATCGTCCAATCGGGCTATTGATGCTTCCCCTGTTGCTGCTAGAGACATACCGGGAAATGATCTGACGGTTTCGGCCCAGAGAGCATTTCCAATCTTTGAAGTAAGGCTGGCTCATCATCTATATAATAAGCCTTACTCTGCTGTTATAACGATTGATTAGGGGAGGATAGAAAATGGCTATTAATAGAGCTAGTATTGCCAAAGAACTACTCCCCGGTTTGAATGCCGTGTTCGGCCTCGAATACGGGGAAGTAGATAATGAGCATGAGCCGTTGTTTGAAGTAGAAAACTCGGATCGTGCTTTTGAAGAAGAAGTACTCTTCACTGGTTTCGGGACTGCTCCCGTTAAAGCTGAAGGTGCTGCTGTTACATTCGATACTGCAAGTGAAAGCTATGTAGCACGATATGTGAATGAAACGATCTCCCTTGCCTTTGCGGTTACCGAAGAGGCTATGGAAGATAACCTGTATGACACGTTTGCGAAGCTACGTGCCAAAGGTCTTGCCAGAGCAATGGCTAATACCAAACAAGTCAAGGGTGCTGACATTTTCAATAATGGATTTGTCGATGCTGCTGCTTATCATGGTGGAGATGGAAAGCCTCTGTTCAGTGCTTCTCATCCAACTCTTGATGGGGATCAGTCAAACCTTCTTGCTGCTGCCGATCTTTCCTTTGCATCTTTGGAAGCTGGTCTTACAGCTATTCAAAAGATTGAAGATGATCGTGGTATTCTTGTTGGTGGGTCAGCAATCTCTTTGCACATTGCTCCAGATAACTGGGCAACGGCAAACTCATTGCTTAATTCTACGCTGATTCCGGGTGCAGGTACTACTGCTCTTGGGGCAGGACTTGTAGGACCATCAGGGTGGAATGATGTGAACTCGACTCGTAGCATGGGTATGCTGCCGCAGGGTTCTCACATTAACCGTCGATTCACCGATTCAGATGCTTGGTTTGTTAAAACCAATGTTCCGAATGGTGCAAAGATGTTTGTCAGGGCACCCCTCCAGACTAAGATGGAGCCAGATTTCGATACTGGCAACCTTCGATTCAAAGCTAGAGAAAGATATAGCTTTGGTTGGTCTGATTGGAGAGGTTACTTTGGTAACGCTGGTTAATCAACTTTATAAGAGGGAGGGAGAAATCCCTCCTTCTTATCTTTAAAGGGAATACAATATGTCCTCTAATATTAAAACAGCAATGGTTGATAGTGGTGGAACTGGTAGCGGTGTATTGGTAGATATTACTACATCAGTTACTTTAAACTCTACAAATACCAATGATACTAAAACTAGAATCTATGCTATTTATGCTGATGTAGCTGGTGTATATCAAATTACAGGTGAAAAACAAATTAATGTAGAGGGAGGAGTTTCTTCTAATACTCCCGGCACGGCTATTAAATTTAAGGCAGTAGCCGGTGCAGATATTTATCTAGGAGATTATGGTCCTGCAGTTCATGGAGTTATAAAAGTATCGGCTCCCTCTAGTGGTGCAGTAATTACTGTTTTCTATGGATAAGTAAATGCCTACCTATAGTGAGCTTCTCAACGATATAAGAAGTACTACAGAAGTTTCTTCAACTGATTTTGATAATCAATTACCTAGGCTAGTTAATAGGGCTGAAACAAGACTTATTAAAGAGCTAGATGATTTTGGATTAAATACTCTTACATCAGTCGCAGTCAGCATTAATAATCCTGTAGTATCTTTGCCATCAGGTACACGAATAGTACGTAACCTGAATATTCTAGTATCAGCTTCTGTCTCTGCTCCTGCAGGTACGGCTAATACGAAAGAAAGCTTATTGCCTAGAACACAAGAATTTGTATTTGATTTCTGGCCTTATGTTTCTTCTTCTGTAGGTGAGCCTAAATATTATGCTATGCAAACTAACACTAATATTTATTTAGCTCCCACTCCTGAAAAAACTTATGATGCTGAATTAACTTATATTGAACGTCCGGTTACTTTATCAGATAGTAATCCTACAAATTATTTTTCAGATTTTTGTTATGATGCTCTCTTTTATGCTTGCATGATTGAGACTTCTTTTTATCTAAAAAGTTTTACTACAGTTCCTTTATGGCAGGGTGAATATAAAGCTGCTATTGATGGACTTCGGAATCAAGCACGTAGAACCAGACAAGATGACATGGCACAAGCTGCTAGTCCTGCTGGTAGTGCAGACACAGTTATACAAGGGAGCAGCTAATGCCTATTTCCAGAGCTATGATTAATAAAGAACTCCGTAATAAAGGAGGGGCTGTTAAGAAAAAGAAAACGTCTAAGAAGAATTGGATACAGGGTGCTGTAAAAAAACCGGGAGCTTTACGAAAAAAGTTGGGGGTTGCTAAAGGTAAAAAAATTTCAGCAAGCCAACTTGATAAAGCTGCTAAGTCTAAAAATCCTACAACTCGGAGACAGGCTAACTTAGCCAAGACTTTTCAAAAAATGAATAGAAGGAGAGCTTAGATGCCTAGTTTTAAAGGAAAAGAATATTCTTATGATAAGAAGGGCTATGCTGCCTACGAAAAAGCTATGAGAGAAGTAACGGGTAATCCTACTGGTCAAGGTTTTGGGGCTGCTCGTAAAGGCCCAGCCGTTCAAGGTCCAGAGGAAGATGTAGTTGTAGACTACATTCCCGGCAAAGAAATAACTTATAAGGATTAGGATAATGGCTAAAGGTAAGATACTTAAAAATTTAACTAAGGCTGTTAAAAGTATTACTACGGCTGAAAAAGAAATAGGTAAAAAAGCTCCCGGTAAAAAGAGAGGACGAAAGGGAAGAGGTCGTAAGCCTATTCCAGAGGCAGACAAAAAGGCTGCTAAAGCTGCCGGATATACTTCTGTAAAAAAATGGAAAGAAGCTGGAAGTCCTAAAGCAGAAAAGAAAAAAGGGTCTAGACCGAAGAAGTTATCTAAAAGATGGGAAAAAGTTAAAAGGGATCAAGAAAGAGAAATAAAGGGAGAAGGATCATCTACTTCTGGAGGACCAAAACGAAGAAGGGTTGGGCCTGATTATCTTGCTGAAAAATTTATGGTTGCTGAAGGTGTTAATGCTCCTGCTCTTTCAAAAGTTAAACCACCTGCTAAAATGTCTCCCGCTCAAAGACGTAGACGAGTTGCTCAAGGTTTAGTCGGTGGGCCAAGAGCAGGACGTAGAGAACAGGTAAGAGATATTGGAGAATTTTCAGATACTTCAACTATGGTTGCTGAACGTATGGGTCTTGGAGGTCGAGGAGTTATTGACGAAGACGAGATCATGGAGTTGGGAGGTTTCCAAATTGCTAAAGGTGGAGGCCAAATTAAGTATAAGAAAAAGGGTGGACCCATTGGAGTTGGTGCAGCCCGTGCTGGATTTGGAAAAGTAAGGAGTTAGGATTATGGCTATTGTAAAAAATATTATAAAATCTACTACAAAAAAAGCAGCTAGAAAACCAGCAGCAGCAGGTGGTGGAAAAAAACCTCCTAGCAATGGTAAAAAGTTTGTGACCCGTAAAGCTAGAGATAAAGAGTTTTCTATTTCTAAAGGTTTATATGATGGCAGAGCTATGCCTCAACAAGATTATGATAAGCTTATGGCTAATCGAAAACGTATTTCACAGTCAAAAAATAAAGGCAGTACAACTGGTGGAGCCTTGTTTAGACAAGAAGGTGCTTCTGTAAGGGGTAAGTCAAGATTAGCAGAAAATCCTGATTTACTTGCAGGAGGTAGTGGTCGTAGAAGAAAAGTAGCTCAAAGAATGGAGGGGGAAGATATTGTTGAAAATCCTGTTCCTAAAGGTCAGGGTTCAGCCATGAAGGATGTTAGAGAAGGACGGGCTGGTAAGATAACTGGTGGTAGTGAGGACAATGTTATGGTCAATACTGCTGGTAAACGAACAGGTATGCAAAGAGAAATGGTTAAGACTCAGAAAAGAATTGCAGCTAATGAAGAAAAACTTAAAAAGTTACAATCCCAATTAAAGACTAGTAAGCAAGGAAAAAAAGTTGTAGATATTGTAAGGGCTGAAAAACTTTCTGATGATATTGCAAAAGTACAAGAAACACTTAAACTTGATAAAGAAAAATTAGGTGGTAAAAAAGGAATGCAAAGAAGATCACCACCTTTAACTAAAAAAGCTTCAGGAGGAAAAATTATGAAAAAAGTTACCAAGAAAGCTAATGGTGGTCGTATGAGTAGAGTAGCCTTGTCCCCTGCTGAAGAAGCAAGAGCAGGTGTTCTGTCGGAAGCTGCTCGTCGGAGAGCTATGCCTAGAGGAACTCGTATTGCTTATCGTGCTGGTGGTGGTGTCGTAGGTAGCGGCAAAATTATGCAGGGTTATAAAAAAGGTGGTCAAGTTTAAATGGCTCTTTCTGGTACTTTTAATTTTAACTTAGATATAGACGATGTAATCCAAGAAGCATCCGAGATGCTTGGTGGTGAGCAGACTTTGGGCCATGAGCCTAAGTCTGCCCGTCGTTCTATTAATTTAATGTTGAAAGATTGGCAGAATCGTGGTATACTGTTATGGAGTACAGAAACTACGGCTGTAACAGTTGTAGCTAGTGTTACTAGTTACGAGTTAAGCAACTCTGCTATTGATGCTTTACAAGTTATTATTAATAGAGATGATTCTGATATAGCTGCTACCCGAATTTCTTTTGAGGAATATCTTCAGATTCCTGCTAAAAGCCAGACAGGTCGTGCCACACAATATTCTATTAAACGTAATGTAAATAATCCTACATTATTTATTTGGCCTATTCCAGAGAACTCTACTGATGTTTTAAAGATTGAAAAGATTAGTGAGCTTCAGGATGTTAATAAGTCAGAAGGACAAACAGGTGATTTGCCTAAAAGATTTTTACCGTGTCTTACAGCAGGGTTGGCCTTTTATATGGGTACTAAAAGACCGGGAGTAGATGCTGCTAAACTATCTTTTTTAAAGACTAACTATGAAGAACTTTTAAGTAGGGCATTATTGGAAGATTCAGAAAGGGCTAGTATATTTTTTAAACCTAAAATTAGAGCAGTCTAATGGCTACGAATAGACGTACTCTGGCAATCTGTGACACTTGTGGTTTTCAGTATCCTCATAGGGTAATGAAATTAAATAGCTATGGTCTTCTTGTTTGTCCTATGGATTTTGAAGGACCGTATGATTTAAAAAATAGTCCTCTCAATAAATCACCTAATGTTAAAGACGATATTAAAATTGCTAATCCTAGACCACCTACGACTTTAGATAGAAATACAAGTTGGGGTAAAGCTAGTTTTGTTTGGGATGATGTTTTTAAAGTAAAGCTTCCTACAGATAGAATTATAGTAATGTCTGTTGAGCCTAAGACAGGAAGTTCTCCTTCTGATTATCAATTTGTTACTATCTCTGTACCTCAAACTTTAATAGATTTAACAGCTTTAACTTTTACTGCTGAACTTCCATCAACCACTACTGCATCTGGAATATTAAATGGAGTTGTTAATAATAATATCACATTAAAAATAATCCAAATGACAGGAACAATAGAGGTGGGAATGGAAGTAACAGGAACTGATACAGAAGCACAGGACCAATTAGTACGTAGCTGGCAACCTTCTAATCGTAGAAAAAGCTTCTCTCTGTGGTCTTCAATATAGGAAAATAATATGAGTACTGGTAATGACTTTACATCTTATGAAATAATTAATACGTATAGAACTCTTCTATATGCATCTAGTACTACTCCTTCTTCTGCTATTGTAAATGAAGGGTTCACAACTAATTTAAAAGATATTAGAAGTGGGGATGGAACTAATTCTCCCTTACAAATTAGTTCTGATTATGTTAATATAGATGGTCCCTCTAAACTTATGTTAAATGGAACTATTTTAACAGCATCAGCTTCTACATTAAATACTTTAGCTGCTGGTACAGGAACGGTTACAAAAATTACAACTGGTAATGATACCGTTCTGTTTACTGAAGCTGGAACCTCTGTTTCTACAGCCTCAACAAGTTTAACTGCTGTAGTTAATCCTACATTAAGTATTACAAATTTATATGCTTCTACTGGAATCTTTTTAGCTGGTGCAGCTATTCCGAGTACAGCAGACATAGCTGCAGTATCAGCTTTAACTTCTGTTAATAAGGCTGCTATCACTTCTATTAATACTTCTGTAGTAGCTAATACGGCTGCTATTACTTCTATTAATTCTAATATAACAGCCGTATCAGCAGCCCTAGCTGCTAGTATTGGAAACTCTAATACTAATATTGCAGCCAATACTGCTGCTATAACTTCTATCAATGCAGTTGTTACAATTAACATAGATGCTATTACCTCTATTAATTCTAAAATAACAGCCGTATCAGCAGCCCTAGCTACCAGCATAGCTAATTCCAATACTAATATAGCAGCTAATACGGCTGCTATAACCTCTATTAATGCTGTAGTTACAGTTAATATAGATGCTATTACCTCTATTAATTCTAAAATAACAGCAGTATCGGCTGCTCTCGCAACTAGTATTGCTAATCATCTACCTTTAGCTGGAGGTACACTAACAGGAGGAGTATCAGGAACTGATCTTGTTTTAAGTGGGGGATTAGGTTTAGGAACTGTGACAGCTTTCTTAGGTAAAAAAGCTAGAATGATTGGTGGTGCAGCTATTGCTGATATTGTAACCTTAACAGATGGAGCAAATATTTCAGTCGATCTTAATAGTGGACAAAATTTTACTCTTACATTAGCAGGTAATAGAACATTAGATAATCCAACTAATTGTGTGGCTGGACAGGTAGGTAGCGTCTTTATAGTACAGGATGGCACAGGTTCTAGAACACTGGCTTATGGTTCTTCTTGGGACTTTCCCGGTGGTACTGCTCCAGTACTTACTACAGATGCAGCAGGAGTTGATAGACTAGATTATATTGTACAGACTTCCACTGATGTTCAAGCTGTTTTGACAAAGGCATATTCATAATGAGTTTATTTAGCAACAATCTTCTTCTAGGTGCAGGTGGACAGAGTACAGGTCCAGACCCTTTTAGCCCAACTGCAATTGGTAATTCCATCTGGCTAGACGGTACAGCAGATTTTCTATCACTAGACTTAGGAGCAAAAACCAGAACAAAAGCTGTCATAGGAACTTGGATACAGAAAACTGGATTTACTACCTCAGATGCTACGATCTTTAGTAAAAAAGGTTCAGCACAATTTGCACTATCAATGATGGATCAAAGTAGCAAGCAGGGTAAAATTTCTATCTTTGACTATGACGGTGGGAGTTTTCAATACGAGGCAGTATCAACCTCAATGCTGCTAAGAGACATTGGATGGTATCATATTATGATATCCATTGATACTACTCAGGTGGCAGGAAGCAGATTAAAATATTATATAAACGGTATTGATCAGACTAGTACTCTTACGGTTTCTACTGACTACACTCTAAATGACAATCCAAGTATAACTGGAGGTACTGGTGACCCAACTCAATGGGGTGTTGGATATGGAGGTTCTAGTCAATTTATTCCATGTTATTTAGCACAATCTTTTATGCTAGATGATGACAGCATACAGAATGGTGATGTAGCTGTTACTGATATTTTAGATGCATTTACATTTGGTACTAATGGTTCTCAGTATGCTCCTAAAGCAGATGCTGATATAGCAACTTTAGCTAGTTCAGCCGGGGGTGATAGCTTCTGTCTTGACTTTTCTAACTCTGGTTCTCTAGGATTAGATAGTAGTTCTTTAGGTAATAATTTTGCAGTTACTAGTATGGATGAAGACAATCAAACAACCAGCAGTCCTTCAAATTCATTCTGTACTTGGAATCCGCTAAGAGTTAATGGACAAACTCAAACATTTGCAGAGGGTAGTCTTAGATTCTCCTCTACTCAAACAAGTACAAATCCAGCAGCAACAGGAAACTATGGAGTTTCTTCTGGTAACTGGTATTGGGAAGTCTATGTAGTAGCACAGGGTAATACTGCTAATATGCTAGGAATCTGTGATGTAGAAGCAGGTCTAGAAAATGATACGAATGCTCTTTATGCAAGTGCTTTAATGTATTCCTATGAATTTGCAGGTACAAAAAGAAATAACAATAGCAGTACTTCATATGGAGACTCTATCACCACAGGTGACATTGTAGGCATTGCTCTTGATATGGATAATGGTGGTGTATACTTTTCAAAGAACGGAACTTTCCAAGCTAGTGGTGATCCTACCAGTGGTTCTTCACTGACCAATGCAGCATTTACAGGGTTAAATAGTTCTGGTTCGGGAACATTCCAACCTTATTACCTAGCTTATGCTAACGGTGACGGGGTGGCTAACTTTGGACAGAGTGGGACGTTTAATGGGCAGACAACAGCAGGTGGTAATACTGATGCAAGTGGAAGAGGTAATTTTAAGTATTCTGTTCCCAGTGGGTATAAAGCTTTAACAAGTGCTAACCTATCTGCACCAGACTATCAAGGAATAGATAGCTTTTCCCCCATACTTTATGAAGGTAATGGAGCAGGTCAAAGAGTAGGAGACTTTGTACCATTTACAGATGTAGGAATAATTTCTCAATCAGTAGCATTTAATGCAGCAGATGAAGATGAACTTAGAATTGCAAACTCTGTTTCTACAACTCCTACCAACGTACAGAAGAAAACAGTTTCATGTTGGTTAAAACCATTGGAAGCTAGGGAAAATTGGATATGTGTTGGGAATGGTGGTAGTGATAACAGTGAAAGAATATATAGTGATTCTACAGGTAGACTTCAATATCTAACAAGAAGTAGTGGTAGTTCACCTGCCTATGTTCAAACAGAGGGTGCATTTTTAGCTGATTCTTCTCAGTGGGTGCATGTAGTATTTGGACTAGACTACACCAGTGGAAGCACGGCAGCAGACAGAGTAAAAATTTGGGTTAATGGTATAAGAATAACAGACTTATCTCAAACTACATATCCAGCAGACAATATGACTGCTCAAGCCTATATTAACAAAGCATCAACAGAACAAATTATAGGTTGTCACCCAGATTATCATGCTGCTGCTGATCATTCTAATATGTATTATGCCGAATACTTTATGGTAGATGGTCATCAATTAGATGCCTCTGTCTTTGGTCAACTTGATACAAGTACAAATAAATGGGTGCCAAAAGCCTCTTCTACAGTTACTACTGCAATTGGTGCATTGTCTGGAGGTTTTGGTAACTGTGGTTTTTATCTTGATTTTTCTAACACCAGTGATTATGGAGAAGATGATTCTGGAAATAATCGAGATTGGACTGAAGGTGGTGTTTTAGATGCTACAAATCAGTTTACAGACACACCTTCTAACAATGTTTTTACTTTTGCTACAGATGGTACTGGTACAATAAGTGAAGGTAATACTAGAGTAGATTTAAACGACAGTGTATATGGATTACGTCCAACTA
>Ga0098059_1001170_pt1 | contig 13476 bp, 26 predicted proteins | sample 20_taG_FD_92580 | JGI IMG/M metagenome (GOLD analysis project Ga0098059, IMG submission 92580) | Marine viral communities from the Subarctic Pacific Ocean - 20_ETSP_OMZ_AT15318 metaG | ecosystem: Environmental > Aquatic > Marine > Oceanic | place: Subarctic Pacific Ocean | collected 2015-01-19
AAGAGATCCCGATCCTTACAGAGATTGGTTAGAAGAATTAATTTCTAATAAACAAGACATGGAAGGTTTTGATGGTGAAGAAGAGAAAAAAGAAGTATTTAATACTAGAATTGTAAAATTCTTTGAAGATACAGATACGATTACCGAATTTGACCAAATTGAACACGATAATATTTTTCAAGATGGTAAAGAAATTAGATTTAAACTTGAGACTTTTAGGCAATTCATGAAAAAACAAGGGTATAACTGGTCCGAAAAAGATTGTACAATATTTTTACAAGGAGCTGGATGTAAGAAAAGTGCAAAATTTCAAGGAGTACAGGCGAGACATTGGGTTGCAACATTACCAAAACAAACTGAACACAGGAACAAGGATGTCAAATTTAATAAAGCAAAAGCTCCATGGGAAAACAATTAAGTTTTTTGGCCCACCAGGAACAGGAAAAACTCATAGACTTTTAAAAAGAGTAGAAAGATTTTTAAAGCGGGGGATATCTCCTGATGAGATTTGTTACATATCTTTTACTAATAAAGCTGTAGAAGAATGTAGAGACAGAGTCCGTAAACAATTTAAAGGTTATGATGAAGATGATTTTAAATACTTTAGAACCTTACATAGTTTAGCAAGACAACAATTTTCTGACATACCTGTATTAGATCCAAAAGTAGATATGCTTCAGTTTCATACACAATATGGAACAGTTAAACTTAATTACAAACCTACATGGGACGATCAAAAGGTATACAACAATTGGTCTTTACAAATTTATGATAGAGCAAGAAATATGAAAATGAATCCTATTGATTTATATAAAAGAGAACCCCGTAAAAAAGTTAGGCTACAACAATTTAAATCGATTATTGCAGGTTACGAACGATATAAAACTTACGAAGCGACACCAGGTAAATTTAAAAACGATCGTTTAGATTTTACAGACATGGTACAAAAATATATTGATACAGGTTTACCTATACCTTTTAAAGTTTTAATGGTGGATGAAGCTCAAGATCTTACCCCTCTGCAATGGGACATGGTTGTAAAGTTAGCATTACACTCTGATAAAGTTTACATTGCAGGTGATGATGACCAAGCTATCTATGAGTGGAATGGTGCTGATGTAGTGTTCTTTCAAACGTTTCCTGGGAAGATAAAAATATTAAAAGAATCTAGAAGATTGAATAAGAAAGTACATTTCTTTTCTAAATGTATTTTAGACGGTATGGAAGGACACCGAATCGAAAAAGAATTTACATCTAACGGTAATGACGGGGCAATCTATAAGTGGAGTACATTAAAAAAGATACCATGGAAAACGGAAGGATCTTGGATGGTCCTTGCAAGAATAAATGATGTTAAAAAAGAGTTGCAGGATGAAGCTAGAAAGTTAGGTTTATATTTTCAGGATATGCGTGGAAACAAATCGTTTGATATTAATCAATGGAAAGCTATTTGTGATTGGCGAACGCTATGTGATGGTGGTGCAATTACGAGAGAAGATGCCTGCAACATGTATAATTTTTTATTAAACATAGATCACGGCTACCGGTCAACGGACAGCAAGAAGTGGAGCTTTGCTCACCCTAATCAAGTATTTAATTTTGATGAATTACATTTACAAGGAGGCATGGTAGAAGAAAGAAAAGATTGGATGGATGCTTTTCAAAGAAAGTTTAAAGATAAGGAAAAAATATACTTTAGAAAACTTCTAAAGAACAATTTTAATTTAGATGACAAAGCAAGAATTATTATAGACACCATTCACCAAGTTAAAGGAGGAGAAGCGGACAATGTAGTAATATCAGCTAAATGCAACTTCCCTTCACATTTTGATAGAAAAAGTTTAGAAGACCGAATCAAAGAACTTAGAGTGTGGTATACAGGCGTTACAAGAAGTATTAATACACTGCATTTATTAGGTACATATCACAAGTATCATTTTCCCTTGAGTAAATATTATAAATTGTATAAAAGTAACTATGCCTAAGAAACAAATTGGTGGATCTCACTATAAATCTTTTGTCATCGAACCTTGGACGTTTATTCAAGAAAACGAACTTAATCCTTTTCAAGCCAATGTAATTAGATATACGTGCAGATACAAAAACAAAGGTGGAATTCAAGATTTAGAAAAAATAATTCATTATTGTGAGATGGAGATAGATTTCATGAAAAAGAAAAAAAAGAAAGTAGAACTTCCTGATGATTCTATTGAAAAAGAAGAGGAGTGGGCAGCGATGGTAGCTCAAATGCAAGACTCATGAGTCATCAATTAAATTTTATATATAACGACTCTGATTGGGTAGCACCATCAGAATACCCTGACTTAAGAGAAGCAGATGAAGTTGCGATTGATTTGGAAACAAAAGATCCCGAACTTAAAAAATTAGGCTCAGGTTGGGCAACAGGTAAGGGCCATGTTGTAGGTTTTGCTGTGGCTGCACTGGGTAAACAATGGTATTTTCCAATAGCACACGATGCTGGTGGTAATATGGATCTAGCTGTTACAACAGCTTGGATGGTGGATTTACTTAAAAGACCTAGCACAAAAATATTTCATAATGCTTCTTACGATGTGGGTTGGTTATTAGCAAACGGATTTGAAATTAATGGAAAGATTGTTGACACAATGGTTGCTGCAGCTCTTATTGATGAAAATAGATGGAGCTTTTCCCTTAACGCATGTGCAAAAGATTATTTAGGTGAAATAAAAAATGAGACTTTCTTAAAAGAGAAAGCAAAGGAATGGGGTATTGATCCTAAACAAGATTTATGGAAAATGCCTGCAGGCTATGTTGGTTTTTATGCAGAGCAAGACGCAGCATTAACTTTAAAGTTATGGCATAGATTTAAAGCTGAAGTACAAAAACAATCTATTAATGATGTTTGGGAAATGGAAATGGATCTGTTACCAATTTTAATAAAAATGAGACAGACAGGTATAAGAGTAAATGAAGAAAAAGCTCACATATTAAAAAAAGAATTTAGAAAAAAGGAATCCGAAGTATTACATAAAATTAAAAAGGAAACGACAATTGCTGTAGATATTTGGGCTGCAAGAAGTGTAGCGCAAGTATTTGACAGAGTTGGTGTTGAATATCCAAGAACAGCAAAATCAAATGAGCCATCATTTACAACTAACTGGTTACAAAATTGTGAGCATCCAATTGCTGCTCTAGTCAGAGAGGCAAGAGAAATAAATAAGTTTCATTCTACTTTTATTGATTCTATACAAAGATATGTTCATAAAGGAAGAATACATGCAGAGATAAACCAATTACGTTCAGATCAAGGAGGCACTGTATCCGGACGCTTGTCTTATGCAAATCCAAACCTTCAACAAATACCAGCGAGAAATAAAGAATACGGAAATAAAATTAGAAGTTTATTTTTACCTGAGGAGGGAAGACAGTGGGGATCTTTTGATTATTCACAACAAGAGCCAAGACTTGTGGCCCATTACTCTGCATCTATAGGAGAAAAATTAGACGGGTCTGAGGAATTTATACAAGCTTACGAAGATGAGTCTGCAGACTTCCACCAAATTGTAGCTGATATGGCTGATATATCTAGAACACAAGCCAAGACAATTAATTTAGGGTTGTTTTATGGTATGGGTAAAGCAAAGCTTTCAAAAGAATTAGGAATTAGTAAGGACAAAGCAGAGATCCTTTTAAATAAATACAATTCAAGAGTCCCTTTTGTAAAAAAATTAGCTAGTGCTGTAACGCAATCTGCTAGTAAGTTTGGTTTTATTAGAACTATTAAAGGACGTAAATGTAGGTTTGATAAATGGGAGCCTGCCACGTTTGGAATGAATCAAGCTATGAATTACAATGAAGCTAAAGCTAATTATGGAAATAACATAAGAAGAGCATTTACTTACAAAGCTTTAAATAGACTAATACAAGGATCTGCAGCTGATCAAGCTAAACAAGCAATGATTGATTGTTATAAGGCAGGACATTTACCTTTATTACAAATACATGATGAATTATGTTTTAGTATAGGAACTGACGCTGACGTTAAAGTTATAAAAAATAAAATGGAAAATGCTGTAGAAAACTTAAAAGTACCTTTTAAATGTGATGTAGCTTTGGGCCAGAGTTGGGGAGAAGCTAAGGAAAATGAGTAAAATAAAAGCACTTAACAATAATCAAATTTTAACAGAACTCGATGATATTAAGATTGTTGATAATTTTTTTACAAAAGAGTGTTTAGATATATTAAAAACAAGAGTGCTTTACGGTAAATATTTTGATGATAAGTATAAAACTTACGGTGCTACTAACTATAAACCTGGCCAAGATTACATCACAGATTTAATAGTGAAAGAAATAAAGAATAAATACGTATTGCCTGAATTTCAAAGAGGTTGGAGTTTTGTTTATTTTGAAAATGAAGCAGGTGTTCCTATGCACGCAGATCCATCTTTAATTAATTTAAATGTTTGGGTATCTTCTAATGAAAGTGTAGAAGATTCGAGTAAAAATGGATTAAATATTTACAAACTATTACCCCCTTCGGATTGGAAAAGAGTAGATTGGAATTATAATTCTGATGAAATGAAAAAATATATTATGGAAAATAATGTTTCTCCTATTAAAATAGCGTATAAAAGTAATAGAGCTATTTTTTTTAATGGAGCCTACTTTCATGAAAGTAATAGTGTTTCAATGAAAGATGGTGTAGAAAATAGAAGAGTAAGTTATACATTACTTTTTGGAAAAAATTTAGAATAATGGATATTATTAAAGATAAAATAGATAATTTTTTTAAATGGGTTAAAGGAACTCAGTTAGTAGAACTTAATTCTATCAACGTTGAAGAAGATCCTGTTAGACCTGAATTAGATTTAGAATTTAGAAAGAGCTACGGAAGAAAAATATATGGTCTTAAGTTTAATAATGAAATTGAAGGGATTGTTTGTATTGCTTATACTAATGATATTCCAAAATCTGTAAAAGAGTTAGACATCATGTCCCAAAACGCATCTTTTAAAAAGGATGCAAATACTGCGGTTGCTTATACGGTTTGGTCTAGAAAAAGAGGAGCTGGCAGAGAAATTATACAAAAAGTAATAGACCTTATTAAATGTAAAAAAGAAATTAAAAAAGTAGTAACTCTTTCTCCTTTGACTCCTGTAGCTACGCATTTTCATATTAGGAATCAAGCAAAACTAATTAGTATTAACCCGACAACACAAAACTTTGAGTATGCTTTATGAGTAAGAAACTAAAAAAATCTGAATACGAGAATGTGGCAGAGTGTATTGTATCAGATCAAGTGCCTTCTGATCGTATTGCAGGTTATTTTAAAGACAAAGAATTTTACAAATATTATAAGAAAAACTATATGTGGGTTTATTCAAGGCCAGAACTTGATACATGAAAACAGAAATATTTAAAAACTATTTGTGGGCATTGCAATTTAAAGATATTGATAACAATAAATTATACAAAACTTGTTGCCATGTTGAAAACCATTTTCAAAAAAATTTTCCTCCTCCATCAGGAAAAAATATTTACGGATGTCTAGCTTCATATTATCATAGAGAATACAATTTGTTTTCTTTTCCGTGCAGTGAATTATCTAAATTGTATAAAAATATGACTCTACATTTTAGTCAAATTCTAGAGAAAAACACTAAATATTATATACGTTGCTGGGCAAATATTTTTAAAAAAGGTAACAATATAGACTGGCATAAGCATTGGGATAAAGAGTTTAAAACTTATCACGGTTTTTATTGTGTAAATACAGAGGGGAAATATAATTCCCATACTGATTATAAAATACCTCATGATAAAGAAAAGATTTATAGAATTAGTAGTAGAGATGGTTTGTGTGTTATAGGAAAATCAGAAGGAGACCTACATAGAAGCTCTGAATGGTTAAACGATGAAAAACATAGAATAACCATTGCTTTTGACGTTATTCCTTTACAAGTATTAAGACACAAAGAAGAGTTTACTCATGAATTACTTCATAATTATTTTCCATTAATTGACTAAAATATGAAAAAAAAGATATATAAAAATTTACTTGTAGGAGGGTTTTACTTTTTTTTAATTAAAGGATTAATATGGCTCGTGGTTATTGGTGCAGCTACTTTAGGAATAGGTAATTTTTTTTAATATGTATACAAAAGAGAAGTATCATGGTGGAACAGCTTATAGAGCTATGTTAAAATTATTTGCAGACGCGAAAGTAGAAATGGATAAAGAGAAAAAAACACCTTGTGTAAGATGCGGGGATACTCGAGAAATATGGGTTTGGAAAGATACTTCTGAAACTGAAAAGATTCGAGTAGACTGCACAATGTGCAGCAAACAACGGACACCGGACGAACTTAGAAATCTAGGAATTCTTTAATCTTTTGGTCTGGTAATTTTTCCTGATCTTTTGTAATCAGCCCACTCACAATTGTATGTTGCGACTCCGCCTTCAGTAACAATTTTAATAATGTGGCCTCGCTCGGTTGATTCGATATAATGCCTAATATAGTTAGGAATATGTGCATAACTATCTCCTTTTTTTACAGCCATAGATAGCCCTTGTTATAAATGATTTTTCTATAGGTTGCTAGTCTTTTTTACTAGCTGTTTGTAACAAGATCCTGCGATGCATCAAGAACACTTTGTTCATTGATTCTTTTTTTCAGATCTTTAATTCTTATATCTATCCACTTCATATCAGTCGTTACTCTGCCCTGTTGTAACGCTTGATTCGCCCACTTGGACTCCAACTGAAGCTTCTCCGATACTAGCTTTTGTAGTGCCATTTTTTAGCTCCTCATATGTGATGAAAATTCTTTGTGGTGAGTAAAGAACTTCATCTTTAGCTTCGATTTCACCATTGGTCAGTTTTTTCCCGAACTGTCGTAAAGCCGAAACATCGTCCTGAGCATCAATTATCCCATCATAGTGCTTACCTTCTGATCGTATCTGAATTCGATAACTGCTCATGAGAGATTATATAACATATTATGGTATTAATACAACCCTATGCATCTGTCAGTTGAATACAGGTATATTTAGTGGCTATTTTATTTTCTTCTACTAGGGCTTGTGGTATTGACAATAATAATTGTGTTGATTCCACCTGGGCTTGCATTGTACAATCATACCAACTATCAAAATGTGTAGGATATACAACGCCTGGAGCACAGTCCTGGTGTAAAAAAGAACACACATACATTGTAAGAATAAATTTCATAGATATCCCATTTAATCCTTGCATTTATTATCAGTATTGATATAAAGGCGTAGTAATAACAGGAGTATAACATGGATGAAAAAGATAAAAAACCAAGCGTGACAAAAGATGTGTCCGAAGTATTTGTAAGCAACATTAGAGAAGTTGATTTCAAATCAGGAACAAGCGGAGACATTACACAAACTTTAGGTGCAGAGACCGATGCCATCTTAATCACTTACGAAAGAGATAAAGGTGAACTAAAGCTTTACCATAATGGAATTGAGATAGATAATGCTGTATTTGCAAGAGTATTAAAAGCAGAAACAAGCTATTATGGTTTGTTTGATTTCATACAAGATAAATTTAAATCTTGGAGGACAGCATGGATGTAAAACTCAAGTCAAGCTCACACTTGTTTAAAAAGTGGGTAATGCAAATGGACGATGTTTTAAGTAAGACGCACACACACGACCAAGCTGGTGTGCCTACAACTCAAGATACTGAACATTTCAAAGAACAAAGGGAGAGATTATCTTCTACAAAAGTAGATGTTTATTCAGCTCCTGTGTATCCTGTAAATCAATGGTTAGCCCAAGATTTTGTTAATGATGAGATTGAGTGCAGAACCTATGAACAGGATTTAGAAAAAACAGATGGACGTAACCGAAGATGATGAAAGAATTTGGTTATTTCCTTTTGTTATTGTTAATGTTGGCTATTCCACCAAAAATACTTTTACTTTTGTTGGGTAGTCTATATTATTTTATAATGTACTAGGAGGTAAAATGTATAAAATAGCAGAGCAGGTTAAGATTATGAACGACACGGTTAGGGAAACTAGTAATGCTAGTAAATTAAGTGCTTATCGTGAAATTGGAACGATGTTTGGAAAATTAGATACTTCCACTTCAAAAACAATTGTTGTTGGAGTAACTAATATAATGAAACACCTTAAGGAAGAAATCGAAAAACTAGATAAAGAGGTAAAATTTAAATGAAAAATATCTTAATAATAACTTTATTTTTATTTCTAACAGGTTGTGGTTATACCATGAAGTTAGGATTAAAATGTACACCAGGACATGACGAATGGTCTTATGTCTGGTTTATAGAAAAGGAAGGTACAAATGTCAGTAGAAGCAACTGCGGTAAAGAATTGGCAAAGTAAACGGATAGATGCAATTAATCGTAAGATTAAAAGATCGAGAAGTGCCCGAGCAATGACCGAAGCATACATAGATGAATATGACAGAGTGTATAAATCAAAATGTAAAACTAAAACGGAGTATAAAAAATGGATACGAACAAGTGGAAAAGTGTAGCCGTAGATATCGATACATATAAAATAATTACTGCTATGGGTGAAAAAGGCTTTAGAAGGCCCGGTGCAATGATAGCAAAGTTAGCTGATTCCGAGCTTAAAATTATTGCTAAAAAGCAAGGTAAGTCTGTAGAAAAGCTCAAAGGAGAGCTTTTAGTGCAGGGATCTAAAAAACTAAACGGAAAATAACCACATATAGTATAGTGAGTACAAATTAATACTTGATTTTGTACTCACTATACGCTACTGAAGAAGAGTATTCCTCATAACCTAATGAAAAGTAGAGGTTTCTAACTACTTAAATTACCGAATAGCGAGCAAATTCTTTTTTTATTAATAATAAAGGAGATTGTTTTGGCAGAAGTAAAGAGAAAACCATTAAGCGAAGTGTTTGATCGAGGTTTAGAAAAATTAGTGATGATAAGTCCTAATAAAAAAACCTATGATGAACTTACTTCAATTATGTATCAACTTTACAATGGTAATGATTTTGGGATGGGGAACTTTAGTCTACAGTTTTTAGATAAAACCGAACGAGCTTGGCGACAAGGACGAAAAAAAGTTGCAAAAAACTTGGGATTGTCTTTGGTTAAGAATGTGTAGCCACCAGTTACTATATCCATATCATTGTCTTTCCGAAACTGGTGGTTATGCTGATGAGTTTATTTGATCATATACGCGATGCAGGAATGCATGATGTAGCAAACATGAGTGGTATAGAACGAACCCATTTCATGAATGAAATTTTCTTAGATTATCAGGCCTCAAAAGATCTCCGACAAATCAAAATGGAGAATTTTTATCTTGAGTTACTCAAACAACTTATTAAAGATTATGGGAACTAATATTGCTACAGAAATATTAAAAACCCCACCATCTTCCGAACACAGACTTTACCAAGCTGTTGTGATTCAAGCTTTTGAAGATTGCTTGTATACGCTAGGCGGTAAGAACGAATCTTATAATAAAAAAGAAGCTCATGAGTGGTTTATGGATAAAAACGAGGATTTTGAATATATTTGTGATCTGGCTAACCTAGATTCTGACCATGTTCATGAAAGATACCGGTGGTGTTTAGAGAATAAAGTGATTGTCTTTACCGAAATTCAATGCTATTGGATCGAGTATAAAAACGAGTATAAACGATATAGATCGGTCGATACGAAGGAAGAGCGAAGATCTATTAAGGAAAGAATAGATACCATTAGGTATAAACTTAAAATAAAGGACAAGAAAAAGAAATGAAAGAAATCGTCATTAGTTTACTAATCTTAGTAAACTCTAATAAAATAGATATTCATAACATTATCATTTACGAGAACTGTTATTCGTGGTATCAAAAGAATGTGGAAATGACAGAGAAAAAAACAACATTATTTAGCAGAAGATCCTACCATGTATATGAAGGGAAAAGGGTTGTTGGTTATATATGCAATCATAAGGAGCCATTTAGTGAGCATTAGAAAAGAGATTTGTGCTAAACTTAGGCTGAATTGGCCTAGAACGCTTTACCTTTGGCTTGTTGTATACTGGGCCTTTTTACTTTATGTCCCCTTTCAATAAAATTAATATTGCTGCTGTAAACTGGGAAAGAACTAAAGATCCTAAGTATAAAAAAGAGTGGTATAAATTAATTAAGAGATGGTCTAAGATTATCCGAAAAAAGCCCAAGCAAAAATTGTAATTACACATAAAGAGGCTAAAACAAAAAAAGTAAAATCGTCAAAATTCATAATGGTAAGTGTGGTGAGATTAAGTGAAACTTATTTAATCTTGGGGAAAAAATTCGAGAGAGCACCTAACCCCACCGACTTCACTTATGTCATTGTTCCTCCAGTCTGTAAAGACTTTAAATGATTAAGCTATAAGGTACAAGGAAAAACGGACAACGGACAGCTAAAATGGGGGCATCAGTCTCCCTTTGCCCCCATGAACAAGAAAGATGTTATATAACAAGGGAATTATACCACAGTCTACTAGAAATCCAAAATAAAACGGGTATTAGGTAATTAGGGGGTAATGCATAATGCAATAATACAACCTAGATGTGTGGGGGTCTAATTTTCTACTATATAGATTATCTAGACCCCTATGCACTTTTTTTAATCAGAGGTCTAAAGTGGTGTATCTGGTGTATCTGATGATTATTATTGTTATATACCAACACTTATAGACGATTTTATGGTGTATCTGATGGTGTATCTATGGTGTATCTAGATACACCACAATATCAATACTTCCTTGCGTAGTGTAAAAATGTTGACTTGGTATACCTAGTCGGAGGTTAAAATAATCTATATAATAGAAAATGCGATGGGTGGCAAAACTTGGGACAAATAGATCCTGATAACACCCATCCCGAATTAAATTATGACAATAGTTATTAAAGGTATACAATTACTATCAAAGACTAAATTGGGTAGAAAAGCCCTTTCAGTAGCTGAGAGAAAGCTTAGGAGAGCTGCGAGCCGTAAAAAGGCTAGACAGTCCGTTAAGTCCGTAGATAAATATAATATCAAAGCAGGATCAGCTAGTACAAAAGGCCCTGTTCCAATTAAGAAACAATCACTACAGAAAAGCACTTTAAGTGGCAGAACTTATTCAATATCTAATAACAGATTAAGCGCTAAAACAATGCTTGATATAGGTGGTGGTTATGGACAAACATCTACAGCAAGATTTCAAGATGCGGTGAAAGACTTGATTGGTTTGGATAAGCTAAGTATAAGAAAAGCATATAAAAAAGGAATAAGGAGAAAAAAATGAAAAGTGGTAAATATTTGTCAGGAGGATTGATAAGAGGACCGGGTGGTAGAGCTTTAAAATCGTTTATAAAATCTGATTTATATAAGGGTCTTAAAAGCGCCCTGATAAAAAGAGTTGATAAACTTTACAGCAAAGGTGTTAGTACGGCTGGTAAGATTACATCAAAACAGAGATCTGATTATTTAAAGGGTCTGAAGAGATTAGATATTAAAAACCAGAAAGCTGAAATAATTGGAAGAGCTATGAGGGTTGCTAAAAATACTAAAGTTGGTGTGGATATACCAAGACCTATAAAAGCAGCTTTACTCAGAGGTGCGAGAGGCATTGGTAAATACCAGAAAAAAGTTGGTGAACAAGGCAAAGCTTATTTAGCCAAGGGCGAGAGAATGATTAGAGGGAAGAGGGATAACTAGTGGTTTTTCAAATAATTACAAAAGGTGGAAAATTACTTTCAACCCATTCTAAAAGTAAGGCCCTTAAAGCTATTAAAGAAGGTGGTAAAAAGGCACTTAAAAAATTTGTTGAAAGAGTATCAAACAGAAAAGAATATAACAGAAAATTAAAACAAAGATATCAAGCAAGAAAGCGAAAAGAAGGTGATCCTGTATATGCTGCTAAAGCTAAGGCAAGACAAAAAAAATTCTATAAACACGAAATGAAAATGTTACACAGCAGTAAATATTTTGATAGAATAGTAAGTCCAGAGTACAGAAGAGCCCAAGCCAACACATTGGTAAAGCCAAGGGTTGCTGGTAGATTAAACCCAAAACAGAAAACAGCTATCCGAGGAATGCCAGTACAAAAAAAATCTAAAGGTGGTTTAACTTATAAAAGAGGTGGTTTCACTTATGGCTCTTAAAGCTAAAGCACTAAGGACTATAGATGATCTGACTCCAAAGCAAAGAAAGTTTGTTGATATACTTGTAGCAAACTGGGGTGAGATTACAAAAGCCGAAGCTTGTAAGAGAGCTGGCTATGATGCCAAGAACGATAAAAATTTTTCCGACATAGGAAGTAGATTAACTTTAAGAAGACATAACCCACACGTAGTTAAATACATGGATCAAGAGCTTGAGAAAGCGAAGGCCAAGTATGAAAAAGACAGACTGCGAAGATACAAAAGATTAGAAAAATACGCTGACGCTGCTTATTCTGAAAAACAATTTGCATCAGCTATCAATGCTGAATTTAGATCAGGACAATTAGCTGGTTTATATGTAGATAAAAAAGAAGTAAAAGTATCAGGACTGGAGGGTATGTCACGTGGAGAACTTGAAAAGAAACTCAAGGAATTATCAAATAAGATCGATGGCTTCAACGCCAAAACGATCGAAATTGAGCCAGAGACAAAAAAATTACATAAGTAGTTTTAATTGGCAATCCTTCATAACTGTATTTAACGAGGTTCATAACCAGGATCTCAAAATGAATTTAGGTAAAGTTAATGTTGAGACGAAAAAAAAGTAAATACAAACATGCTATTGTTGGTGGTAAGAGATATTACTTATATAGAATTACATGGATAGATCCGTGCGGAGATTCGGGTCATGCTGAGGCAAGTGAAGTTAAAAAGTTATTGCCTGCTAAAATGGTTACGCAGGGTTATCTTTACGACAAAGATAAGAAAAATGTGTGGACATTTGCAAGTTATGACACAGAGTCAGCAGTTTTCTCCGATCGTAATGTACTACCAAGATGTTTAATTCAGAAGATGGAAAAGGTAGACAACCGATCTGAATAATTTATGAAAAAGCGTGAGTCAAAGCTCTGGCAAAGAATTAAAAAACATATAACAAAACCTCATTTAATTCGTGTAGAATCTAATACAATCAATGGTATTCCTGACATTAACGGTTGTTGGGATACAAAAGAATTTTGGATGGAACTTAAATCGGACAAAGTTGGATATCCGAAGCTATCTAAATGGCAAATTAGTTGGATTAACAAACGTATATCACATGGTGGCATAGTTATCATCTGCAATGAGACCCTCTTGGAGAAGAGTTTGAAACTGTACAGACCGTTGTCCGCTATCCGTGACCCTCGTTTACTGAAACCTCGTGCCTCGTTCTCGTTTCCCGTACAATGGCCACTGGTCCAGCGTGCCATCCAGCAGCTCCTGCAGCTGGATCCGGGAGAAGCTCGTTCTCGTTCCGATGACGAAGACCAACGAATCGAAGAAGAGATAATA
>Ga0098059_1001173_pt1 | contig 13440 bp, 7 predicted proteins | sample 20_taG_FD_92580 | JGI IMG/M metagenome (GOLD analysis project Ga0098059, IMG submission 92580) | Marine viral communities from the Subarctic Pacific Ocean - 20_ETSP_OMZ_AT15318 metaG | ecosystem: Environmental > Aquatic > Marine > Oceanic | place: Subarctic Pacific Ocean | collected 2015-01-19
ATATTATATTATGGCAAAGAAAACAAAGAAGGTTGAGGTAAAACCTCAAATAGAAGAAACGTTCGAAGAAACGTTTGAAGAAATAGTGGTTGAAGAACCAAAAGTAAGAGAAAGAAAAGTACCCACTGATGAGTGGGAAATTAAAGATAGATTATATCTTTTGAAAGGTGGTAAAAAACCATTATCAAGATCTATCAAATCCGCGGACATATATTATTTCGATAAAGAAAAAGGTTACGAAAGAGAACTTAAATATTGTCAAAACCAAAAAACTTCGTTTGTTGACGAAATGAAAGGAGACCAAAGGTTAGAGCATATTATTTTTAGATCAGGAAACTTATACGTTCCTAAAGAAAAAACAACTTTACAAAAGTTATTAAGTTTATATCATCCACATAGAAACTCTATTTATGAAGAGTATAAACCAGCGGCGTTGGCTGCTGATGAGATAGACGTTTTAGAACAACAAGTTGAAGCGTTGGTTGCCGCTAGAAACGTTGAGATTGATATGGCTGAGGCTATCATGCGTGTAGAAAAAGGTTCTGAGGTATCTAAGTTGAGCTCTAAAGAACTTAGACGTGATTTACTAGTATTTGCTCGAAACAATCCTAAATTATTCTTAGAACTAGCGGACGATGAGAATGTAATGTTAAGAAACTTTGGTATTAGAGCTGTGGAAGGGGGAATATTAAGACTATCTACTGATAGAAGAAACTTCCTTTGGGGATCTAACGGAAGAAAGTTAATGGTTATACCATTTGACGAGCATCCTTACACCGCGTTAGCACATTGGTTTAAGACTGATGAAGGTATGGAAATCTTCTCTAACATAGAGAAAAGATTAAACAATTAATCAAACTGTAGAGCGGTCGCTCTGCGGAGCGATCGTAAACTACAAATTAAAAAGACATTATGATAAACGTAGATAGAGTGTATCAAAGAGTTTTAACTCTTGCAAATAAAGAACAAAGAGGATATATAACGCCTCAAGAATTTAACTTACTTGCTAATCAAGCCCAAATGAGTATATTTGAGCAATACTTCTACGATTTAAACCGATTTAGAAGAACACCAGGTAATGATACTGTTCACGCTGACATGGTGGATATATTAGAAGAGAAGATAGGTATGTTTGAGGTAACAGCTGCCTTAAGTTTAGCCCCCAATCCAAATGGTGTTGCGGGTAATTTAAGCACACTACCAGGATTCTACAGACTTTCAAGCGTTAGATCGGGTAATACTATAATGGAAAGTGTTAGTAGAAAAGATTTCAGAATGTTTCCAAACGGTCCTTTAACAGCACCTACCGCTATAAGACCTATATACATGGTGGACACGATAAACAGTATTATTCAAATAGCCGGTGATGACAACTTGATATCCGCGGACATAGACTACATCCAATCACCAACCTTAGTCAACTGGACATATGTCGTTGTTAATGAAAAAGCTCTATATAACGAAGGGGCAGCAGATGCTCAAAATTTTGAATTACACCCGTCAGATGAAACTGAATTAGTTGTAAAAATATTAGCTTTAGCAGGTTTTATATTAAAAGACGTGGAATTGTATCAAGCAGCTACAGCAGAAGATAACAAAGATATTCAACAAGAAAAACAATAAATAAATGGCATTATTAAATCAAACCCAACAAGAATATTACAATGGAAGTGATCATGGTGGTTATCAATTTGTATCGCTAAATGATATTATAAATCAATTTGAGGTCGCTTATGTTGGTGAAGAAAAAATCATTCAAAAAGTAAAAAGAACTGATATAGCTTTCCACGCCCAAAGAGCTGTGCAAGAATTATCTTTTGACACTTTCAAATCTTACAAAGCCCAGGAAATCACGGTACCCGCTTCACTTCAAATGACGCTTCCACAGGATTATGTTAACTACACTAAGGTTAGTTGGGTAGATTCTGCTGGTATTAAACATTTATTATATCCAACAAGTAAAACTTCAAACCCAACTCCAATACTACAGAACAGTGACGGTGATTATTCTTTGACTGCTAAAGGTACTTTCTTGGTTGGGCCAAACCCTACAATAGTTTTAGACGGCGAATACTTAGATATAAAAGTTGGTATGTTTGTTACAGGCGCGAGTTTGAATGGTTCTTTACATCCAAATAATTGGGATACGTATTTAGTTAGTAGTACCTCTAATTTAAATGGCGTTACCTCAATAACCATTGCTCTAGCTGTGCTTGGAACGACATCGCTAGATACCCCCATAGTTATTGGTGGTGGAATACTTAGTACTTCAACTGCTACCGAAACATTAACTTTTACAAATCAAGATAGATCTTTAATTTTAGAAAGAGAAACAACTTATGTATTAGAAAATGCAATTCTTACCGCATCTTCTAATAAAATTACAGCTAGTACAGCTACAGACGTTACTAACATAAAGGTAGGCATGCTAGTTTCACATATTGATATCCCCACAGACACGGTAGTTCAAGATGTTGATTCTGCTAGTGGTGTAATAACGCTCGTGCGTCCAAACTTTGCTGGCATGACTTCTATTACTGCTGCGGTTTTAGTTGGAGCCGCTCGCGAAGTTACTTTCTTGTCAATTATACAAAATTCTACAACTTGGTCAAGTTACAAATCCGGAACCCCATCAGAAAATCAAGACGATTATCAAGACGACACTTATTGGCCAATGGAAGGATCGAGATATGGATTAGATCCACAACACGCCCAAGCTAACGGTTCTTTTTATATAGATCAAAACTCAGGAAAAATACATTTTAGTTCTAATATTTCAGGAAAAACTGTGATCTTAGACTATATAAGTGATGGGCTTGGTACTGATGAAGAAATGATAGTGCACAAGTTCGCGGAGGAAGCGATGTATAAATGGATAGCTCACGCTATTTTATCTACAAAAATTGGAGTTCCAGAATATGTTATTAGTAGATTTAAAAAAGAACGCTTTGCTGCGATTAGAACAGCAAAACTACGATTATCAAACTTAAAGATTGAAGAACTTGCCCAAACTCTAAGAGGTAAGTCTAAATGGATAAAACACTAAAATATGCCGGAGATTAAAAATACGTTCGCGAAGGGGTCAATGAATAAAGATCTCGACGAAAGAATCATACCTGTTGGGCAGTTTAGAGATGCATTAAATATACAAATCTCAACATCAGAAGGTTCAGACGTTGGGACGGCTCAAAATATTCTAGGTAATGCTTTAGTCTCACCTTCGTTAACTACTTTTGGTGAAATCAATAGGTGTGTTGGGATGTTAGCGGATGAGAAAAATGATGTAATATATTGGTTTATCTACGGAGACAACAAAGATGGAATTTTAGAATATCATAGTGACGGAACTGTTACTCCCGTAGTAATAGATATCAATAAAGATGTGTTGAAGTTTGATTTTAATGATACTATCACTGGTATTAATATAATTGATGACCTTATTTTCTGGACCGACAATAGAAACGAACCTAGAAAAATTAATATTAAAAACTGTAAAGAGGGTACTTCAAACATGAATACCCACACTAAATTGTATTTGGATGGAACGCCTGTTCCCGAATACGATACTTTAGGAGCAATTACAACGAGTATATTAGATTTAAAAGAAGAACACATAACTGTTATTAAAAGGAAACCAGATAATGCTCCTAGAGTAATATTTTCTGAGTCAATTTTAAATCCAATTTTTAAATTAGGTTCAAATAACGCTCCTGCTGGTGGTCCTATTGATATATCCACTTTTAACAATGGTAGTCTACCTTTTGTTGGTGATATAATATCAATGTCACACAAATCTTCTTTTAATCATTTTCAGCCATTCCCCTTATCTGTAGGTGATACAGTGCTTTTGAAAAGAGATAGTGCTAGTGGTAATTTACCGCTTAATTATGAAATTAAAGCAAAGATTGATTCGTGGACTGGTGGCGTAGCACCTTGGTGGGGTGGAATTTTTGGAATGGCACATTTTGATTTGGAGATTTTAGAGATTGATAACTCCATTGAACTAGGTGAGGCAGAACAATATAAGATAGTAAAAAAAGATGATAGAGAAACAATATTTGAACATGATTTTATTAGATTTGCTACAAGATATAAATATATAGATGGTGAATACTCTGCGTTTAGCCCTTTCACTCAACCAGTATTCTTAGCTGGTGCCTTTGGTTTTCACCCAACAAAAGATCCGTACAATGTTGGGATGCAGAATAAAACAATTAGTATTAAAGTGCAAGACTTAATAGACGATAATACTCCCAAAGACGTAGTTCAAATAGATATATTATTTAAAAAAGAAGATTCAACAACTGTATATTCAGTTAACAGCATTAAATGGGATGATCCGCCTCACGCGGGTAGTACTGTTAATTATTGGAATAGCATTGATTACTCGAATCACGCTCAACTTCTTCCAAAAACTAAGGGTGGTGCTATTTTGAATCCCGGTTTACAGATAGGCCAAATGAATACGGATTTCCACAATTTTACATTTACTGGTTATCGTGGAGAATATACTATTACAACCGAAAACATTCATGCCGCGTTACCTGAGAACCAAACGTTGCGACCTTGGGATAACGTTCCTAGAAAAGCTTTAGCACAAGAGATAACGGGGAATAGGCTTATATATGGTAATTATCTACAAAACTACACCCTCACTGACTATATAGGTAATAAAATAGTACCAAATGTAGATGTGAAATGGGAGGGTAGAAACGAGGACACAAGTAATTATTTATACGCTGGAAACACAGGCAAAAGATCTGTAAAGTCTAATAGGACATATCAGATTGGAGTTGTGTACGGAGATGAATATGGAAGGGAAACACCTGTTTTCACGAGTGTTAGCGGTTCTCAAGTTGTGCCTGTAAATTTAGGTGATGACACGGGTTTTATTTCAGCTGCCTCTTCTAGTTTATGCTTAGCCGCTAGGTTAATGGGTCCTCAACCTGATTGGGCTCGTTACTTTAAATATTATTTAAAACAAACAACTGGAGAGTATTACAACCTAACGATGGATCGAGTTTATAAATCCACAGAAGATCAAAACCTATGGTTATCATTTCCATCATCAGATAGAAATAAATTGAAGGAAGGGGATTATATGTCCATAAAGAAAGAAGTTGAAGGTAGTGCGGTGGCAGTCGAGAATAAAATCAAAGTAATTGACATTAAGGCTGAGGCGCCTAAGTCTATTCGATTTGACTATGTGTCTATTGGCGATGGTGGTGGTAGTCAAGATGATTTAGCGGCGCTGTTTCCAAACGCTAGTGCCACGCCAGCTGTAGACGTAAAACGTCTTAGTATAGATAAGGAACAATGGGTAAATGGAGAATACGGGGCTGATTTAGACCTTCTTTCTCCTTCAACTAAACTAGCAGTACAATTCCATATAACTGAAGGTAATACCGCTATAAAATCTAGGCAATACCGTGTTGCTGCTTGGGCTCGAGAGGAAGCGGGTGTAGATGGTAGGTGGAATTTACTATTAGAAAACACAATACATGAGGCTGACAGTTGGATAGAACAATCTGTTGGTGTTTTAAACTACACGGATGAACTAACTATAAATATTTATGAGTACCAAGAAAAGCCCGCTGTAGAGTTTGAGGGCAGGTTTTTTGTTAAAGTGATATCTAACCCTATAACACAGAAATACTTAACCCCACATATAGGGACTGTTAATGATTTTCAAATAGTAGCTAGAGCTTACGCGTTTCATTTAGCTGATTATGGTCGAACTACCAACTTGTACGAGCAGGTACAGATTAATGGTGCTGCTACTGGTAGTTACGGTTTATATAATTGTACCTATGCGTGGGTTGGAAATACTGGCGCAATAAATGGAGTTTCTAATGGTAATCCGAGCTCAGCAACAAGAACTAGATGGGGGTGGCACGACGTAACCAAGTTCAACACTGACAAAAGATCTAACCAAGGATTTTTCATCGACAACATGTTTGTAGCTGCTGGACAAGAGGAGTATGAGTTACATGGCAAGTGGGATGCCGCGAGATCTGGTAGAATGTTTAAAGGTACCACTAACATTACGACTGCAGATGGTAATTGGTGGGTAAACGGTTTAGAAGGTATTGTTATAACTTCTGATAATGGGGGGCCATACAAAACGGATACGGGAGCAAGGATATGGAGTAAGAATAAATTATGGGAAGATGGAGCCACTAATGACCCAGTAGCAGAATATGACGATACATATGAGGCTAGTATAACTGGTTATGGGGCGACGTCTGGCAATTCAAACGAGGCTTGTTTTATGCACTTGTCATACTCAGGTGTGGGAGTGGATTTACATGATGGTAACTTTACGAACTGGAACATGTGGGGGTCGTTGGGTAGTTTCAGTCCAACTAAAGATGAATACTTGTTTAGGAAAAACTTACAATGGATAAAATCAACGTCTATTGTTCTTAACAACACCACGGGTTCCACTTTCTTTCAGAGTTTGGTGAGCGGGCTTTTTGGTTCCGGCGTTAGTGTTGGAAGTGGTGTTGATAGTAATATTAATTCCGCTGGAAAATCTATTCCAACAGGATGGAATGCCGCGGCAACAGAGGCTCACGATAATCAATTTAATCCCGAGTGGAGTGGTGGTGCTTCTGCTAGTAGTGTTATTGGGAGGTTAGCAACTGGTAATCAATTTAAGTTTGCTGGGAGTGATGAAATATATACCATTAAAGGTGTGTCTACTAAGTTTTTATACAATCACACGACTTGGAATCCAGTAAAAGAAGTAACGACTACCGCGGCTGCTTGGAGAGGTGGGCCCCTAAATGGTAGTGCTGCCTCGGCTGAAAAGAGCGTATCTCAATGTTATCAAGCGTGGGTTGATGCTGATTATCCTGGCCCTGGTCATACTAAGACCGTCGCATTGCAAAACAAAATTGTTGATTTTGGAAGAGCTAATAACAGAAGAGTTTGTTATATCATACAATTAGACAAAGACCCAAGAGTAGCTGACACTAATTTCAACCCGTTAAACGTTGCTGATGTTGATGACTTTGCAGCTATACAGTTTATAGATGAACACATAGAGCCAGGTCAAAACACTCTACCAATAAGTCCTGCTGTTTTTGAAACTGAAGCAAAGGAAGATGTTGACTTAAATATATACTACGAGGTTAGTGACGCTCTTCCCTTAGAGTTAGAGTTAACTAACAATTCGAACTACCCAGTTAATTATCTTGGCTCTAAATTAAATCCAGACTCAACAAGAGGTCATTCTTGGGCCCCAGTTGGCTCAAAGGTTCTTTGTAGTAAGCAAGATTCAATTCCAGATTTTTCGATTCTAAACTCAACTTATCCCAACTATAATTTCTGCGTTAGAGTTGCGGCTTGGGAAGGTAACATTGTTACTATCGCGAGCCCAGGTTTAAGGGTTAATCCCTTAGGTAGTGGTGCGGTATTCACCGATAATCAAGCGGGATGGGACGCGCAGACGGGTATATACAAGGGTCAAATATTATCATTTATACGAGACGATGGTAGTTATACCAAAGCCGCTATATATGAGGTTAGGGAGATCACGGAGAACTACATAACAAAAATAGAAGTATACCCGAAGGTGTACAATAGGCACGTAGGTTTACCTTATTACAATTGTTTTACTTTTGGTAATGGTGTAGAGTCTAATAGAATTAGAGATGATTATAACGCCCCATATGTAAGACACGGCGTAAAAGCCTCTACCGTTCTTGAACAACCGTACGAAGAAGAAAGAAGAAAATATGGATTAATATACTCTGGTTTATACAATTCAACAAGTGGTATAAACAACTTGAATCAATTTATTCAAGCTGAGAAAATTACAAAAGATGTGTTACCAGCCTATGGTAGTATACAGAAGTTATACGCTAGAAATAAAGATTTAGTTACACTATGCGAGGACAAGATACTACAAATAATGGTCGATAAGGATTTATTATATAATGCCGGCGGTAATACTCAGTTAACAGCTACAAATATGTTTTTAGGTGGAGCAGAGCCGTTTAGAGGAAATTGGGGTATATCGAAAAATCCAGAATCATTTGCGGCTGAATCTTTTAGAGCTTATTTCACGGACAAACAAAGAGGAGCAGTAGTAAGGTTGTCGATGGATGGTTTAACAGCTATATCCGATTATGGAATGCACGATTGGTTTAGGGATAACTTAAGAGATGGTGGTAGACTATATGGTAGTTATGACGTGCACAAAAGAAACTACAATTTAACTATATCGTATCCCGATGGCGTTAACAGGTTGTCTAATCCTGATTTTGATGAAGGTGGAACATATACACTTGGCCCAAGCGGTAGTAACCTAGTATCGAACTCTGCACTTAGTGGTTATACTTCTGCAACTACTACACCAGATCTAGGTTTGAACACGTTGCTAGATGGAGACATGGACAGTCAATCAGTTGCTTACTACGCAGCAAACACTAGTGTGGTTGTAAGTAATAGCTCATATATGGGTAATCCTATTGCGCATATTGATATTACGTATGTTCCCCAATGGTTGTCGGATCTGGTTAACGACTTTATAAATAATAATGGACCTCAGCCTTATGTTACGGGTGTTAATGGTGTGCCAATAACAGCGCCAGGGTTACCAATCCTTGGAGTTACTAACACCTGGAGCATGATGCGTATTTGGTTAACTTCAGCTACAACAAGCACGCCGGGAGCCGAAATAGAAATCTCAATTTAAACACTAAAACATGGCTAACTGGAACTTATTAAACGCGCCTAGCGCAAACATGGTGATCAACAGTGGTAACATTGGGTCCAGCATACCACCCGACAGTTATATCAGTTGGCCCAATAAAGACCCGAATGACTACATTTTATATATAAACACCCCTGGTTTAACAGTGCAAGCAACACAAGAGTATCAATTAGAATTTTACTACGCAACTGATGGTATTATTGAGTTGGAGGTGGCTGTGTATGATGCAAATTATGACACGAATGATGGCTACGCAGCTGGAATAAGGTTTACCATGACATTACCCGACACTCTTGGCATGACTACCCATTACTCTGCTATCGTACAATCTGGCGCGTGGTTAAGTCCCTCTGGAACTGTAGACCCAGTTTTAGCTGGAAAGATGGTTATAAAGCACAAAGGCACCGCTGTGAACAATTCCAGCTTAGATTTTGATAATTTTAAGTTTCAACAAGTAATAGGATATCAAGTGACTAGCGCTTCGGCGCTACCGAATTGGGAGTTTCTTAACACCGTGGCCCAGCCTTGGTTTATCCCTGGACCAGGTGCTCTTGATTTTACAACATATGCAGATCAAATATGGTTCCCGAGTGGGCCAGATGTTTTCTTTAATATGAGTGCTGTGTTAAGCCAACAAACAACGATGCTTTCGGCGGGTCAGACTTATAGCTTGACTATGAATATCAATAACGATCTCGCGGCTAGCATGAATAGTGGCGCGGGTCCACCGATGTCTCCTTATAGCGGTGGATTATTTGTTAGTTCAACTAATGCGGAATATGATGGAACTGTTGTTAGCAGAGTACCCATAACAGAAGATAATGGCATTGGGACTGCAATTTGGAAACAAACATATCCTAACCAAGTTTTAGCCATAGGAATGGAACCGGGTTATGAAGCACTTATAGACAATATTGTATTAAAAACTGTCTTTCAGACAAGTGGTACTGTTACCAACTGGAATCTTCTTGACGGTGGTAATTCAATGGAATTGTTTTGGACGCCTGATGATTTAGGCTCAGAAGAAGGGAGTGTAGTTTTTGACACGCCTAATCCTGATATAGAAATAAATCAAGTTATTGATGGTGCTAATATATTTGCGGGAGATGAATTTAGAATAACATTTAATGTAACCGGTTATGTTGGTGGAGAAGTTAATGGGTATTTATATAATGACGAGGGTAAAGGATTTGTGTTTGGACCTATAAGTTCTAACGGCCTACATACGTTTAACTACGTAGTTAGTCAATCAATGCTTGGTACTAGTACCGCAAATAACATGAGTAGGATTGGTCTTGTTAGTGGGGCTAATGGGTTTGAAGGAAAAATAGATAATATGTCTCTAGAAAATCTTGGTGGTGGTAAAACCTTGTCATTTGGAGAAGATATAAAAGGTTGGGCAAGTTTTAAATCTTTTATCCCAGATTTAGCTTTGAGCGTTTCTGGGCAATATTACACAACTAACCGTGGACAACTATATCAACACCATCGAGAGTTTGAGGTGGATGGAGTTACGCCAATTAATAGAAATAATTTTTACGGAGAAGATTTTGAATCATCTATAACTCCAATTCTAAATATGCAGCCTGGTATGGTTAAAAACTTTAATACGTTAAACTATGAAGGTAGCCAATCAAAAGTAGATTTAAGGCATGATGATAATAATTTTCACAACTTACAACCCAAAGACGGTTGGTACGTTTCAGACATACACACAGACAAGCAAGAAGGATCGTTAAATGAGTTTATAGAAAAAGAAGGCAAGTGGTTTAATTATATCAAGGGACTTTCTTACCAAGTAGATACCTCCGCTTTTAATTTCCAAGGAATAGGTGTGTGTGGACAGGTTTGGCCTGGAGAACCCGTTCCAATGGAGTTGCAAATTTTGCAGGCGACCCCTGGTAACGATAATGGCGCCGCTAGAATTGTTTATGCATCTACATCTGAGACTCAATCACTTGGTATAGCTGGTGAGCCTGTAGGGGCTTTTGGTGAGGGTTTCGCCTGGTCAAATGGCACAATAACAAATCCAACCTCAGGGAACACATTATTTCCGTTGGGCTTACCATTAGGTCCTATCTCTGTAACTGTAACTGATCATCTTGGAAACCTCACTAGTTATTCTGGTTTTGTGATGACGAACTTTGTGAATGGTTGTACTAATCCAGCTGCGATTAATTACGATTGGACTGCTAACACTGATGATGGAAGTTGTATAATATAAAATATATAATATGAATAAAATAACCAACATAGAAATTGATAGTTCACTATTACCCTCTAGCTCTACAACTAGATATATAAAGATAATTGGTGATAGTGATGCGGTTTTTACACTAGAGGTTAAGAAATCTGACGGTAAGTATTATGATTTTACAACCGATGCTTTTACAACTACACAGACATCGAGGAATAAATTAACTAATGTAAAGGTGGGCGGCCAATATCAAACTAACATAACTTTCCCAACAGTATCATCCGCTGAAACATATACCATAACTATTTACGCTCTCCCCGCGTTTGATACTGAGTTTAGTGATTTTTTTCCAAACAAAATTTTTTACCAAACACAAGTAAGTCAAGTTGGAGCGGGAACTATTACTTTCTCTGGAGGCATTGGAACAACTCTATCCATGACTGGAACGCCGGAGTTAGGAGAATCGACTGGGGATGTAAGCGCTAGACACTTCAAAAACTCTAGAAATGGCGTTAAGTTTTCTACAACTCTAAGTACAAATGGAGCTGCGGCTGATGCTGGTTTTATTATAGCCGACCAACCAAGTTCTGATGATTTTTATTGGGCCACAACAGAAACAGTAGATGGTACCACTAGCTCTAGTACAACCGTAGTTGTTGATGATTTAAGTAACTTGGTGGAGGGTATGGATTTGGTGTATAAAACAGGAACGACACCCGCTGCGGCAAACACTAAAATAGTCGCTATAGACATAGATACAAAAACACTAACCCTATCAGTGGCAAACTCTTTAACAAATAATGATGTGATGACTTTCAGGGCGTACGGTCCTGAGGTGATAAGGGATGCTATTGGCATAGGTTTAGAGTTTTTTAACTTGGGGATAGAGCTGGTTCAATTAACCAATACTTTGAGAACAACTATATCCTCAGCAGGTGGAACTAGTGCTGATGTTTACGGTACATCTGGAATATCTAAAGGAGCTACTATTAGATGTAAATTTCTTGCTCTGCAAGGAGTCGCTGGAACTACTATTGGCTCCGTGACACAAGACGATGAAGCCGGATCAATTACGATATCTAACGGCGCGTTTGGAGTATCTAAAGCAAAGTCTAAAATATACATAGATGGTAGTAGTAGTAGCGCAACGCTAACGGGAAAGGTGCTCATAGATCAATATCCAGAAGCAAACCAAACAATATACTTAGATTTAGACAGGATACTCACGGCTGGAAGAGCCTCATAAATAAATAACATGATAGTAATAACGTTTACAAGTAATATAAATAATGATTCACTGCAAATAGGAGACTTCGCTTACTTCGTGCCAACGCCTAGTTCTGTTGGTGGTTTTAATCAGTCTGGATCTGACCCTATTTTTATAGGAGACGTCACGGTTATAGCACCTAATACCATAACAATAAACAACACTGGAACGGACCCCGGTGCTGGCGACTTTATTATGTTCGCAAAAGATAGTTCGGTAAATATATCTGGACTAGTCGGTTATTTTGCGGAGGTAGAACTTAGGAACAATTCCACAGAAAAAGCAGAAATATACACCGTTAGTTCTGGAATAAGTGTTAGTAGTAAATAATGTATAAAAAGTGTAATTATAGATAAAAGAAATTAAATTATGGCAAATAAAAACGCATCACCAGCGAAATTTTTAAACGCTCTATTTGGCGGAGCAGCAAGAAGAAGAGAACAAAGAGCTGCTAACGAGGATCTGGGCAACCAAATGGATGCATGGGAAGATAGCAAAATGAAGAATCCCTATGCTGGGGTTAAAAACCCTTATGCTAATATGGAGAATGTATTTGAGGATCAAACTGTAAATTTAAAACAAGCGGAGTTTGAGAAAGAACAATCTCAACAATCAATGGCAAATATAATGGCGGGAATGCAGGGAGCGGCTGGTGGTAGTGGTGTTGCTGGTTTAGCTCAAGTGTTGGCTAATCAAGGTGTAAAACAAGCAAAGCAATCGTCTCTTTCTATTGGTGCTCAAGAGCAAGCCAACCAAGCTAGAGCAAGAGGTGAATCTGGTAGATTACAACAACTCAACGTTGAAGGAGAACAAAAAAGAGATATGATGGAGAGGCAGGGTGCTCAAATGGTAGAAAAGTTTGAACAAGACAAAATGAATCAAAAAATGGATTGGGCGATGGGTAGAAAAGCTGCGGCTGATCAATCTATAGACAACGCCAAAGCACAAAGTGATGCTTTTGTAAGTGGTTTGGTAACAACGGGACTTGGGGCCGCTGTTGGATCTGACGTTAGAATAAAAGAAAACATAAACAAAACTGGAGTATCAGAGTCTGGAATTCCAATATACACATTCAACTATATAGGTGAAAGCCAACTTTGGTCTGGTACAATGGCACAAGATTTATTAAATATTGGTAGAGAAGACGCTGTGACAACTATGGATAATGGGTATTACGGAGTATACTACGATATGATTGACGTTGATATGATAGCTAAAAATTAAACATATGGCAGAGGATAAAAGAATTAAGAA
>Ga0098059_1001174_pt1 | contig 13433 bp, 16 predicted proteins | sample 20_taG_FD_92580 | JGI IMG/M metagenome (GOLD analysis project Ga0098059, IMG submission 92580) | Marine viral communities from the Subarctic Pacific Ocean - 20_ETSP_OMZ_AT15318 metaG | ecosystem: Environmental > Aquatic > Marine > Oceanic | place: Subarctic Pacific Ocean | collected 2015-01-19
ATTCCCGCACAGGCGATTGGCCCAATTGAACGCAAGGGGATCGGCAGGACCACCGGCAGTCAACCCAAGGCGGTGATAGCCAAAGCGACCGGCATCCTGGAGAAGGGTCAGGACGCCGGGACGATCCACACGAAAACCACCCTTCATGCTAACCGGCCACCCCTGGCAAGAAAGGTTTCCCGGCTGATACTGAAAAAGCGTACCCGGTCACCCACCCGAAGCGGCATGCTGGGTTCGCTGAGGGGATCAAACATTCGCTCCGGACAAAGTCCAATCAAGTTCCAGCCACCGGGGGAATCCGCCGGATATACTGCAGTCTGTCGCCCGGCTATACCCACGCTACCACGGGGCACCGAAGTTCTGGGTGTATCCAGTCTGGGCATGACAATGCGCGGATCGACCTCCCCAAGGTAAGCAAATCCCGGAGCAAAACCTATCGCGTACACTAGGTATTCCCGGGACTGGTGCAAAGTGATCACCTCCTCCACCGAGACTTTTTTGGCGTGACTGATTTCAGCGAGGTCCGGCCCGGACTCCATGCTGTAGTAAACAGGTAGTTCGACGAGCTTGCCGACTGAATCTGAAGCAGCTGGTGCGACATCGAGTAGCTCTGTAATCTGCTGCTCAAGGGTTGCCGCATCAATCCTCGAGAGATCGAAGATAACCAGTAGCGAGGCATAGGAGGGCACCAGATCAATCAGCACATCGACCAATGCGGACTCCAGCACAACAGTTGCCTGCCGTACTCTGGCTGAGGTATCGGCGCTAACCACCTGATCAAAATAGATAATCAGCGCATTTTCACTAGCGGGAACGACTTTCATTGCTCAAGCAATGCCCGGATTTCACGAATCACCGCAACGCTCTCCGGATTGTCACCATGGATACACAGGGTATCCGCTTTAATGAGCAGCGAATCGCCATCCTCGGTCGTGACGGAGCCATAACGTTTGAGCTGTTTAACCTGAGCGAGTGTTGTTTTCCTGTCGTGGACCGCTCCCGGCTCGGAACGGGGCACCAGCATGCCGTTGCTATCATAGCGCCGGTCGGCAAAAGCCTCGAACCAGAGCGTGACACCCAATGCTTCGGCCTCACGACGGTGCAGTTTGGCTTCGGACGTGGCTTGTATGACAAGATGAATCGGTCGATAAAAACCGGCTACGGATAACATCACTGCACGGCGAAGTTGATCATCCACCATCATGTCGTTGTATAAAGCCCCATGGGGTTTGACATAGGACAGGGACAGGTTTTGCGAACGACTCATTCCGTCCAGTGCCGATATCTGATAATGCATGAGCGCAACAAGTTCATCATTTGAGCAGGTCATGGAACGGCGTCCAAAACCCTCACGGTCAGGGTAGCCGGGGTGCGCCCCAACCATCACGCTGTATTTTGCCGCCAGATTGAGCGTCCGCTGTATCATCAGGTGATCACCGGCATGGTAGCCACAGGCAATGCTGGCCTGGTGAATGTAGGGCATCACCGCTTCATCTGCACCAACCAATCCGCTATCAACGGTTTCGCCGAGATCAGCGTTCAACATCAATGACATCACAAACCTCTCTGAAGCCGAGCCATCACATTATCGCCAATTGGCTGTTGAGCAGGTCGGTCACCAGCATGGAACCTGGGCTGTGGGTAATACACAACGGTGGTCTGGCCTGCTCCAACGCAATCTGTGGCGTTACCCCACAGGCCCAGAAGAGGGGCATTTCATCGGCATGGACTGTTACCGAATGGCCAAAATCCGGTTTTTCTAGCTGCCCGATACCAATTTGGGCCGGGTCGCCCAAGTGAATCGGGGCACCGTGCGTACTGGGAAATCGGGTACATACCTGAATCGCCCGGATAGCGTCGGCTGCCTTGAAAGGACGCATACTGACCACCATATTGCCACCAAAGCGACCCGACGAGCGACAGGGTAAACTGGTTCGATACATCGGCACGTTGACGCCCTCCGAAATGTTGCGAACTTCAAGGCCATCAGTCAGCAGTGCCTCTTCAAAGGAAAAGGAACAACCCAGGACAAAAGTCACCAGATCCTGTCGCCAGTAGGCAGTAATATCCACTGGCTCGTCAACTAACCGCCCTTCCTCAAAGACACGGTAACACGGCACATCACTACGAATATCCAGCTCGACGCCCAGTGACGGCAAACTGTACTGGCCGACATCAGAGACGGCGATCAATGGGCAGGGCTTGGGATTCAGCTGGCAAAAACGCAGAAATTCATCGGCCCAGCTCTCAGGAAGAATGACCACATTCCCCTGCACAAAACCGCGACAATGCCCAGATGTGTGCCCGGTAAATTGACCGGATCGGACAGCCAGTCGTAACTCACGCGGATTGGATATTGGCATTTGGAATATTCCTGACCAGAGTAATCGTCAACCGACATTCAACCATCGAACACGGCCTATGACCACAGGCAGGAGATGATCAAAATTTCAGGGGCAAGTCTTTCCAACTTCAACAACAAAATCCGGCAGCACCCGAATGCTTAGTGCCGCAAACAATGCATCTCGGGATAATGGAGACTAGCTTCTTAACCGTCTTCAGGTGGCGCCCATAGATAAGGCTTGTCGCTTTGCCCATTTCGCAGACAACTTATCGGTGCAGACCAGGCATTTTTCATGACCTCCTGAAAATCCCCCTGACTCAAATGAAGCAGATGATTGTGGTCACCCGCCTCGATATAAATATCGAGATTATCCAGCAGCGCGCTGTCCACAATGACATCCAGCTTGAATGCCTGCCCCAGGCCCGGGATCGCACCTTCGTTGCAATCGGGGAAAAGTCCCTGCAGGTCCCCTTCCTCTGCAATTTCATATTCATGCTGGCGACCGTACTCCAGCCACTCAAGTATCAACTTATTAGTGGCGGGGATAACACACATCGCATAATGATCGTTCTGCTTGACGACCACAGCTTTTGCCAGTTTTTCCGGGGGCACATGTGCCTCTCGGGCAGTGGCCATCGAGTTACTGGTTTGTGCATGTTTCAGCACTTCATAATTAATGTTTTTGCGGCCGAGATAATCAGCCAAAACGGGTGAGATACTCATAATCCGGCACCTCCTGATCAGTGTAAACAGGTTACTTACAGTATAGTTCGACTGATGCACTTTCACCTTCGCAAGGCACAGAACAATTCGATCTATCGGGTTCATCGGGACAGGTCTAATCCAGCTTAATCCATTTTTTACTGCGAGATTTGGCCGGGTTGCTGAAGAAATTATGCATCCCCCGTTGTTGTTAAGAATACTTTAAGTATTAGTCAGTACTCTGCAAGGTAACCAGGTACCGATCAGGGTATGAACATGCAAGAGATCAGACAAACCAGTCAGGAATATTCCGACAACATCCATGCCAGGCAGTGGTTGAACCGATGGCTTGTCCCGGCGCCAGCTCTCAACCTGCACTCACCGCATTCTGAAAGCACCGCGACTGTACAACAGTATGTCGCCAGGCAGTTTTTTCAGACCTATGGCGCCTCAGTGCACGAATTCCTGCCCATCTTCCTTAGTCTGTCCTGTCGGGATCAACTCTCTGCCGTAACAGGCATCAGGCCCGTCACTGCAAGTCCGTTGTTTCTTGAGCAGTACCTGGACAATCCCATCGAGCTGGAAATTAACCGTTATTCGTCTGTACCCGTAGCTCGCCATCAGATTGCCGAAATCGGCAATCTGGCCGCCACCCAGAGGGGCTCCAGTCAACTGTTATTCATTCTGCTGGCGGCCACCCTACAGCGGGCCAATTTTGAATGGCTGGTGTTTACTGCAACACCACAAGTCAGAAAAGCCATCAGCAAGCTGGGATTTGAACTGCACCCTGTCGCAGATGCCAGAGCTTCCCGACTGCAGACATCCAGCGAAGAGGAATGGGGCAGTTATTACCAGACCCGACCCGTTGTGGTTGCCGGACAATTGGCACAGGCCATAGAGGTGATCAACGAGAGGAAAACCTTGCGTGCCGCGCTCTCGTTTTACGATGCGCGCATTGACAGCCTAACCAAAGAACAGCTACAGCTCCGTGGGGTAAATAGTGCCGACTATTCTTTCGCGGCTTGATGGGCTTTATGACGACGACCAGATCGTCGTCAGAGACACCAAACAGTGCCTGACATACAGTTCGTTGAGACAACGCTGTGGCGAACTGGCTGTCCTGCTGAAGAAACATCAGATCGGCAGACTGGCGTTGCACCTCGATAATGGCCCCGACTGGGTAGTGATTGATCTGGCCTGCCAGCAGGCTGACATCTGCCTGCTCCCCCTGCCAACCTTTTTCTCAAACAGGCAGGTGCAACATGCCCTGAGAGAAACGCCTGTCGATGCCATCGTCAGTGGCCCCAACGCTGTGTTCGACCTATCAGAACAGGTAACGGAAACCGTCCGGCTACCCGGCGCTGCCGAACTCTGGCTGAACCGTATCCCGGCCTTCGAGGACCATGCACTCATTCCTGAGAATACCGGAAAAATCACTTACACCTCTGGCTCTACTGGTACCCCCAAAGGGGTCTGTCTCAGCAACCGGCAACTAATCGATGAGGCGATGTTCCTCGGCAGTGCTGTGGGGCTATCAAAGCCACGACACCTATGCCTGTTGCCATTGAGCACTCTGCTTGAAAATGTTGCCGGCATTTATGCACCGCTGTTGTTCGGCGGAGAGGTCATTGTCCCCGCTCTGGAGGAAATGGGCGTCTGCGGTAGTTCAACAGTTGAACCGACCACCCTGATTGAAACCATCACCCGATACCAGCCCAACACACTGATCCTGACACCACAACTTCTGCAACTGCTGGTGGTCAGTGTCCGTAATGGGTGGCAGACCCCCAAATCATTGAAGTTCGTCGCAGTGGGCGGTGCCAAGGTGGCGAATCAATTGCTGATAGAGGCATGGCAATCAGGCATTCCCGCTTACCAGGGCTACGGCCTGTCAGAATGCGCCTCTGTGGTGAGTCTGAACACTCCCCGCGATCAGGTTGCCGGTAGTTGTGGAAGGCCCCTGCAGCACCTGAACGTGAACATTATCGAGGGAGAAGTTGTCGTCAATGGCAACGCCATGCTCGGTTATGCCAATACCCCATCAAGTTGGGGACAACAGGCTATCCACACGGGCGATCTCGGCTATCTCGATGCCAGGGGGTTCTTGCATATTCTCGGGCGACGTAAAAACCTGATGATTTCGAGTTACGGCCGCAATATCAGCCCGGAATGGGTGGAATCCGAATTTCTCGCATCACCAATCTTTGCGGACTTTATCGTCTTCGGTGATGCCAGATCACATTGTGTAGCATTACTGTCGACACGGGATAACCGCACCACTGATCAACAGATAGATGACATCATTCAACAAATCAACCAACAACTGCCAGATTACGCACGCATTCGGAACTGGCAGAGATTGCCCACAGCCTTGACCAAAACCCCTGCACTGATAACGGACAATGGTCGACCAAAACGGGCAGCCATTGCTCAACATTATGCCGGCCAAATTGACCAGCTTTACAACATGCCCGTTGAGGAGTCACACGTATGAACGCACTAACACCCCTTCCCTTTTTCGATACGCTGACGACAGCAACAGACGCAGACAAAAAACATCTGCTCTCTGCACCCATTATCCAGCGGGGCCTTGAAGGTCGCATCAATATCGATGACTACCTGGGGTTTCTGCAACAGGCCTACCATCATGTCAAACACACCGTGCCACTACTGATGGCAGTGGGCTCCCGGTTACCGGAGGAGCAGGAGTGGTTGCGCCAGGCAGTAGCGGAATACATTGAAGAAGAAATCGGTCATCAGGAGTGGATTCTCAACGATATTGCCACCTGTGGTTATGACAGTGACGTGGTCAGACACGGTCGGCCCAATCCCGCAACGGAGCTGATGATCGCCTACGCCTACGATACCGTCATGCGCGTCAACCCGGTTGGATTCTTTGGCATGGTTCACGTACTTGAAGGCACCAGCGTCAGTATCGCCGAAACCGTTGCAGACAACGTCCGCGGGACATTAGGTCTTCCTCAAAATGCCTTTTCCTACCTGTATTCCCACGGGTCACTGGACAAGGAACATGTCACTTTTTTTGAAGGTCTTATGAACCGCATAGACTCACCGCAGGACCAGGCACAAGTCATTCATTCAGCCAAGATGTTTTATCGACTTTATGGTGACCTCTTCCGTTCACTCGACGATGTTTCGCACAACATTCCACGCACAGCCTGACAGAAACGCAATATGGAACTGAACAACAAAGTGATTTTACTGACGGGTGCCACTGGGGGCATTGGTTGCGCAGTAGCCCGGGCATTGGTCAAGGAAGGTGCCTACCTCAGGCTGGTTGGGCGAAACACAGCGGCACTGAACCAGCTTGCCGGACAATTGCCGGGAAATCATCAAATAATCGTGGCGGATATCGGCACCTCTGAAGGTCGACATGACATCCTGTCACGGTGTGTCGATGGCGGGGGCATTGACCTGCTGATCAATCTGGCAGGCACAGCAACATTTCAATGCTTCGAGCACCAGTCTGAAGAGAGTATTGAACAGATACTCAGCACAAACCTGATTGCCCCCATGTTATTGACAAAACAGCTGATCCCCCTCCTGAACAATAGACCGGAGTCAGCCGTGGTTAACATTGGCTCGACTTATGGCAGCATCGGTCACCCCGGCTACGTCGCCTATTGTGCCAGCAAATCAGGTCTGAAAGGCTTTACCGAGGCGCTACGCAGGGAACTCAGCGATACCGCCATTCAGGTCTTTTATCTTGCCCCCAGAGCGACCGAAACCAACTTGAACTCACCCGCTGCCAACACCCTGAATCGCGCCCTTGGCAACAGGGTAGATTCACCGGAACAGGTCGCTGATACGCTGATAAAGCTGGTCATAACCAACCGGCAATGTCAGTTCATGGGATGGCCGGAAAAAATGTTTGTGAAAATTAATGCTCTGTTTCCGAGACTGGTTGACCGCGCACTGATTAAAAAAATGCCGCTCATTAAAAAAATTCTCAACAACCACGAAACGACTAAAATCAACACCTAGAGACTCACATTATGAAACACACCATTAAAAACATCATGGCAAGTTCTGTGGCACTGCTTGCGCTAACCGCCAGTTCTGGCTGGGCCGGTGTCACAGAAGAAATCAGTACCCTGCAAAAACGCTGGGCTGAGGTCAACTATCAGATGGAGGGGGAGGCACAGAGTGAGGCCTTCGCCTCTCTTGCAACGGAGGCCGACGCCGTCGTCTCAAGACACCCCGATAATGCAGCCCCACTAATCTGGCGTGGTATTATCAAGTCCACTTATGCAGGAGCCAAAGGCGGTCTCGGTGCATTATCGCTGGCCAAGTCGTCGAAAGCCGATCTGGAAGCAGCATTGGCAATAGATCCACAGGCATTGCACGGTTCAGCCTATACCAGCCTGGGTACGCTCTACTGCCATGTACCGGGTTGGCCAATTGGTTTTGGCGATGACAAAAAAGCGGAAAAATTGCTGCTTAAAGCACTGGCTATCAACCCCGACGGAATAGACAGCAATTACTTTTATGCCGACTATCTGATCGGGAAAAAACGTTACCAGGATGCCCGGACTTATTTACTTAAGGCAAAAAAGGCAGCACCGCGCATTAACCGACCACTGGCCGATGCCGGGCGGCAAAAGGAAATCAGCCAGGCGCTGGCCGTTATTGAACAGAAACTGGGAAGCTGATTAGCGTAAATGCAAATTCTGTTGGTAGAAGATGATCAACCCCTGGCCCAGGGGCTTAAAGCAGCCCTGAGCAGGCAGCATTACTCTGTAAATCATGTGGATACTGGAAGAGCCTGTATCCACGTGGTGGAGACGGAACCACCGGATATCATTATTCTGGATATCGGTTTACCGGATATCAATGGCCTGAAAGTCCTCGAATCTATTCGCAGCCAATCGGCTGCGTTGCCGGTATTACTATTGACGGCCAGAGATACCCTGCACGATAAAGTGACCGGGCTGGACTCCGGAGCCGACGACTATCTGGCGAAACCCTTTGAGATGAGTGAGCTTCTGGCCCGCCTGAGGGTTCTAGAACGCCGCCTCAGCTCAGTCAAATCGACAAAAATTACGATTGGCCCGGTTACCCTGGATACCAGCGATCAGTCTGTGAGCTGTCAGGGTGAACCTAAAGAACTGTCACGCCGGGAATATATGTTACTGAAAGCATTGATGGAAAATGCCGGCCGGATAATGACCCGAAATACCCTGGAAGCGCGGCTTTACAGTTGGGGGGAAGAAATCTGTAGCAACGCGCTTGAAGTACACATACACCATCTCAGGAAAAAACTGGGTGTCGACTTCATCAAAACCGTACGCGGCGTTGGTTACAAGGTCACGGCCCCGTGAGATCAATCCGGATGTTCCTGATTGCCGCCATCCTGGCGGTACTCACCCTGTTCAATTTTGTTGCCGCGTTGCAGGGTTACAGTTCCAGCCTGAAGGAAGCCAACAAGCTGTTTGACCAGCATTTACGACAAACAGCAGAACTGATTGCACGACTCTATGCCGGCCACCCGATAAAGCCTCTTGATGACGAAAGCACGCTGGCCTACCAGGTATGGCAGGGGCAGAAGCTCCTCGCCTCCTTTGGCATCGAGCAAACACGACCCATAACAGATTTTTATCCCGGTTTTGGCTACGCCAATTTCGACGGTTATCGCTGGCGAACCCTCGTCTACTATGATCAGAATCACCGAAACTGGATCATCACCGCTGAACGGACAGACTTGCGTTATCGACTGGCAGAAAGTGTGATCAGTCACGCCATTTTACCGATATTGCTGAGTATTCCCCTGGCCGGCTTGCTGATCTGGCTGATTATCAGTCATGGCCTGAAGCCACTTCGAATGCTCTCCCAACAGCTCAAGAACAAGCAAGCCGATGACCTCTCTCCAGTGGTATTACCGGAGCTCAAAAGCGAATTACAGCAGGTCAACCAATCAATCAATGCATTAATGAGCCGTCTCGAAGTTGCACTAAACAGGGAGAAACACTTTACAGCCGATGCCGCGCATGAGTTGCGCACGCCTATCAGTGCCCTCAAAATTCAGCTGCACAATCTGGAGGAAGATATCTCTCCGGATAATGAGGCGTTCCAACAATTGCGCGCGGGGGTAGACCGTATTCAGCATCTGGTCGAGCAACTGTTATCCCTCTACCGCTCAACACCCGAACAACTGGCCCACAACTTCTGTCGCATCAATCTTCACCAATTGGCGCAGGATGTTATTGCAGAATTACATACTAAATTTGAAACTAAACAACAGATAGCAGAACTTGCCGGGCAGGCCTGCATGATAGAGGGTGACCCCTTTGCGTTAACCACTCTGCTTCAGAACCTGCTCAATAATGCCAGTAAATACACGCCTCCAGGAGGTCATATTCTTGTGACGGTCAGCATCGAGGGGCATCTGGTCTATCTCAAAGTAGAAGACTCCGGGCCAGGTATCGCTCCTGAGGACTACGATAAAATATTCAAACGTTTCCAGCGTCTGAACAATAAACCAGATGGATCGACAACCCCCGGCTGCGGCCTCGGCTTGACCATCGTCCGCAATATTGCGGATCTTCACCGCGCTCGTATTGAGATAGAACGTTCCCGTTTTGAGAGCGGCACAGCCTTTATTATCATCTTCACACGAACGGAAGACTAAATAATGAGCAGAAGCGTTGGCCGTTTTGTCATACTCCTCGCCTTCACGCTTGGCATAGGCAGTAATACCAGTTTCGCGGACACACCGATAGTCGAGCTCAGAATCCGCAACCACCTGTTTTTTCCGGATACACTGGAAGTTCCCGCCCATACAAAAATCAAGCTGTTGGTAATCAACGAGGATCCAACGCCGGAGGAGTTTGAAAGTTATGAGCTCAACCGTGAAAAAGTGATTCTCGGCCATCGTAAAACGGTGATTTTCATTGGTCCGCTGCCACCCGGAGAGTACCCCTTTTTCGGTGAGTTTTACCCAAAAACAGCTCAGGGAAAAATAGTGGTTACCGCACAGCAACCATCAGAATGAGACGCTTATGTTTCTGAATTCAGTCGTACTGATACTTCAGGAGATACTGGAGGCCGCACTATTGATAAGCATCTTGTTGGTGCTGTCCCGACAGCTTCAACTGAGTGCCCGGTGGTTCGCCACCGGAATGATATTGGGCGGTATTGGCGCATTCATTCTATCGTTCAACCTGGCCACGATTTCTGAATGGTTGGACTATGCCGGGCAGGAAATTCTTATCGCCACAATCATGCTTGCTGTTCTCGGACTGCTAACATTGATAGGATTGTATTCAACCTTACCCCCTTCATCCTCAAGGCATGCACTACCCTACCTGATGTCCATTTGTGTCGCCCTTGCACTCAGCCGGGAAGGGGCCGAAATCGTGATTTATCTGGGCGGCATACTCAACCATCAGGCGAGCATCCAGCCAACATTTACCGGAGCAGGAATTGGGGCCGGGATTGGTCTGAGCGCAGGGGTATTACTGTACTTCGGTTTGCTCAGCCTACCTGTGGGCTGGATTTTCTGCACCTGTATTGTATTGCTGGCTTTGATCGGCGGCACCATGGCCTCTCAGGCAACCCTCCTGCTGACCCAGGTTGACTGGATAACCTATTCCCCGGTTCTCTGGGACAGCTCAATTTGGCTACCGGAGGATTCCATCCCCGGGCACCTGCTCTATGCCCTGATCGGCTATGAAGCTACTCCATCACTTTTTCAGGCAATCGCCTATAGTCTTGGTTTTCTACTGGTCAGCATCTCCGCCACACTAGGTCATCTAAACCACTTCCGTAGCCGTCGCACAAATACGGGTGACAAATAGTATGCACACTACCCTCCAGACTCTTCTCGGCTATGTAACTCGAGGAGTAGGCATTTTGTTCTGTCTCACCATCCCGATGATGGCCCTTGCCGATGGCAATGCCGTGGATAAAATCTACCATCCCTATGTGGACGCTCTGGAACAGGAACTGGAATGGCGTGCAATCTATCAGGACGACCAGCCGGACCAACCGGACCACCGCCAACTCTATCGCTTTTCCTATGGCCGAGCTTTTGGCGACCGCTGGTTTGGTGAGCTGTATCTAACCGGTGACAAGGCCGACAACGACAGCTTTTCGCTGGCGGCTTATGAAGTGGAAGCCAAATGGCAACTCACCGAGCAGGGGGAATACTGGGCTGACTGGGGTATCCTGTTTGAGCTGGAAAAACAGGCCAAGGAAAATATCTGGGAGTTTTCCACCGGCATTCTCGCCGAAAAGGAATGGGGACGCTGGAGCGGCACTGCCAACATCATCATCAGCCAGGAATGGGGCTCAGACATTGAGGATGAGATTGAATCATCACTGGGCCTGCAAACACGCTATCGTCTGTCACGCTGGATTGAACCCGCGCTGGAGCTCTATGTTAATGAGCAGACCGTTGCGCTGGGGCCCGTATTAATGGGCAACATACAGACCGGCGTCAGGCGCAGTCTGCACTGGGAGGCAGGCCTCCTGTTTGGCATGAATGATAAAAGTGCCAACAATACGCTGCGGGTTCTGATTGAGTATGAATTTTAGGGAGGCAAGTCAACCTTCTACAACCTCAACTATCTGACAGCAGTTCAATTTTGTAACCATCCGGGTCTTCCACAAAAGCCAGCACTGTCGAGCCATGCTTCATTGGACCGGGCTCCCTGACAACCTTTCCCCCAGATGTACGAATTCGCTCGCAGGCAGCATAGACATCCTCCACACCAATGGCGATATGGCCATAGGCATCACCGAGATTGTAAGTGGAAGTATCCCAGTTATGGGTAAGCTCAAGCACAGTGTTTGCCGACTCATCACCATAACCCAGAAATGCGAGAGTAAAACGGCCGTCGGGGAAATCCTTGCGACGCAAAAGTTGCATCCCCAGCACATCGGTATAAAAGCGAACGGACGTATCGAGATCCCCCACTCGCAACATGGTATGTAATAAGCGCATAAACGTACCTCTCTAATTATTCCCGGAACCTGTCCGTACTTACCCGCAACAGCATCCAAGGGTATTGAGTCCCAGCCAGTCTCGGCTAAAAAGCCATGCTACAAAGTAAATCGGAATTGAATCAAATAAAACCGTTAACAAACACGTCAATTGGGTCACTGGCTTTTCAAATAATCTAGGCCCATGAACAAGAGATTTTTCTCACAGTCCCCTGTTTTGCTTTTTCAGCTATTTTTGTGTACTTTTTATGTAACAACCGTGACATTCACCGTTACCCAGAAAAGAATAATAATAATGATCAATACGTTATCAAAAGACGCTCAAACGGATAGTGATTTTGACTACTGGTGGGAAATGGAAGGCCACTGGGTTGAAGAACCAAATCATCGCCGGGGCGGAATAAGCGGTGTTCAGCGATGTCGAATCAATGGCGCCATCTACTACATCAAAAAACAGACGGACCATACCTGTCGCAGCCTCAGATATCCACTGGGCTATGCCACCATCGCCCGCGAAACCCACCGACTGGATGTGTGCCACAAACTGGGTATAGCAACGCCGGAAGTTGTCTTTTCGCAAACACGCCTTCACCAGGGGACAATTCAGGCAATTCTGGCGACTCGGGAATTGGCTGGGTTTTCCAGTGTTGAGGCATGGCAGAAGAGCGTAACTGACGATTTCGTGAAAAAAGAGACGCTCAATGCTCTCTCCCGAAAACTTGGCGAGATTCTGTCAAGACTTCACAATAGTCGCTGGCAGCATGGCTGTCTGTATGACAAACACATTTTTTTTCGTCACGAAAGGAAGGGCAGCAACGAGATTGAAGTCGCACTGATTGATCTCGAAAAATGCCGTCGACGGTTTTCCATCAGCCGGGCTTCCCGACACGATATACGCCAGATGCGTCGACACATGCCCGCGATGACTGAACACCATTGGGACATTTTCAATTCCACCTATCGGCAATTTTCCTACCTCAGCCCAAACAAAGGTGTGCCCTGGCTTTCATCACCATCGAACTTCAAGTAGGCCACAAAAAATCCCTGACACAAAAAAACCGGGCAAAGGCCCGGTTTTTTTAGCTCCCCCGATTATCAGTTGGTGAAAACCGGTGCTGCAACATATTCCCAGAGCAATGCCGTGGCCACCAGAACAACCACCACGTACACCAGAGAAACAGCAAAAATAGCGCTGGCATAGAGAAAGCCCTGATCCTCTGGCACGTTCATTACATCGGGAATACCCAGGTACATCAACCGAATCGCATAGCTGCAGGCGGCGATAGCAAGTAGGAGATCCAACCACCAAATCGGATAAACCGCAAAAATACCTGCCAGAAAAACCGGGCTACAACAGAGACCCATAAACACAAACCCTTTTAATGGGCTCGATTCACTATTATAGGTTTTCGACATCCAGGCA